>ERZ1026988.270-NODE-270-length-24450-cov-6.522156_pt1 | contig 24450 bp, 10 predicted proteins | sample MGYA00519291_ERZ1026988 | MGnify/ENA primary metagenome ERZ1026988 (study PRJEB26926, sample SAMN06164795) | human gut metagenome | biome: ENVO:00009003; feature: ENVO:2100002; material: ENVO:00002003 | host: Homo sapiens | place: USA | collected 2012 ... | reverse complement strand
AATACCAAACCAAAAGCTTGATTTTGAGTGCAGGTATTGCCGAACCGCATCCTATTTTATACAAAAATACGGAAAGATGAGCGCATAGCCAAGTTGAAGACGCAGTTTTCAACTTAACTATGCCTATCCGCCTTCTATCTGATACAAATACAAAGGCTCTGTGATGGCATTGTGTGGGTTATAGCCTTTGCAAATGCCAACCTTAGATGTTTACATACGTTGTTCCAACCTATGCCACGAAGCATAATTTCCAAAACTCAACTTCTGGAAAGTGTTTCACTGCCAGTCGTACTCATGGCTGTTTTAACAAAAAGTTTAATAAGAGTAAAAACAAAAAGTTCAGATACTTCATCACTTCAGGTCGAAATCAGCGTGCTCCGAACCGTCTTTGTGGAGATTTTGAACGTGCTGATTATCAGCAATTCCGAGATTTTTGAAACTAGCTCGGAACTAATTCGAACTAGCTCGGAACTAATTTCAACAATCGCGGAACTAATTTCAACAATCGCGGAGTAATTTGGGAGGATACCCTAATCCATGACTCAAGCCACGAAAAGCAGAAGGGTAAAACAAGTCCTTGCATTAAAGTTATTTCACTTATAGGGGCTGTTGTTTAACATTTACAGTAAAGGAATCCGTGAAGTATAGAGATTTATAGGAATTCGCATTTGAAAACCCCTAAATCTTTAGTTAAGGGGATGAAAATCCCGAAACTTCCTAAGGTTCCGAGGAAAATGACGCAGATATACTTTTCCGCGAAGTCACTGCCCCGGCAACGATTGAACGTCTGAGCAGTCAGCCCACGATAAACTTGATGGTGGAGAACGCGAGGTGTATGTGCTGAACGGTAAGGTGGTGTTGTATCCTGACGGTACCGGGGTAGATAAGCAGGAGTCGGACGATGTGCTGTATGTGCAAGATGTGCAGACGGGCGAACTCTTTACGATTGCGCCTAATCGTATCAGTGAATTGGCTGAACCGACCGACCCACAGGCAGTAATTGCCGAGCGAGAAGAAGCCATTGCCGCAGCTACGAACCAAGAAATTGAGCAGGAAGAAGGTGCTGCGAGTGGAACTGCTGCACCCACTGAGGCACCGGAGGTCAGAATTCCTGCACCGAGGTTTAGTGGTGCCCGTGTTACGTTGGACTTGCCGAATGGCTCTTCTGTAAATGGCGTGGTTTTGCAAGAGACTGACGATGGCGTGGAAGTGCAGACCGATAGTCCGGTGAATGGACGATTTGTGCAAGTGTTCCCGACTGATGAGTTCGATGGAATGCTCAGTTCGGTGCGCGATGAAGCGGATGATGTGATTTGGAGTAGAGAGGTTGCGGAACGGAAAACGGAGGCTGTGGCTGCACCGCAACATGGAGTAGCACCGCAGCCGGAGAAAGTGGATAATCAAGGCAACCCCTTGAATGAAGATGGAACATTGAAGGTTGAAAAGATTAGCTCTATTGATGAATTGACAGATGAGGACTTTTCAGCCCCAACCCGAAATGTGCAACTTCCGGCATTACCGCAAAACGTAGATAATGCGATAGGGGCAAATGGGAAACCGGTGATTATCAAAAGGAATATCTTTGTAAAAAATTGGGATGCACATAAATTTCCGTTTAATGAAAGTCGTAACATTCTCAAATCTGCTTTGTATAACACAGATTTAGTTGGACAAAGTCAGCCTTCAAAAAAACCATTTCATTGGGTGGCAATAAAACTCGATGAAAAAAGCCCGATAGTGGTTCTTGAAGTCAATGAAAGAAAAGATTTTACGGAAATAGTAGGTTGGTATACTCTTGATGAGCGTAATTATGAAAGAATAAAAAGACAAGCCATCAGAAACGGCGGCGAACTCGTTATGTTATCTTTGAAAGATAAGGTGGAAAGCCTTTCCACTCCTCATGATGACTTGTCTTCTGAAAGCAAAGATACATCATCTTCTCGAAGCTTGCAAGGAAATGAGGGTGAAAACGCAGCAAATGGTCAGCAAAGAGAAATGCAGGGCAATGGCATTCCGGTAGATGCGAAGACGGGAGAGCCCGTGTATGAGGCCGTGGCTCCTGATGTGGCTTGGGACGCGATTGTGCAAGAAGCCGAAGGTGATGAGGCTATGGCTATGCAGGTGGTGACTGACATGGTGGCCGACATGGAAGCCAAGGTACAGAAGGCGAAAAAGGCAAAGGTGCGCACCGGTAGTACCGTAAGAGAAAGACTGGAAGCACAGAAGAAGCACAAACGACGGATTGAGGAAGCCGAGGCGCAGCTTGAAGCGTGGAGACGCATTGCAGCGGTGAAGGCTGAACGCATTGCAGCAGCAGAGCGTGCGAAGATTGAGGCGGCACAGCAGAGAGAAGTGACGCAGGAAGATGAAACAGAGGTGCCTGACTTTGTGTTTGACAAGCCCGAAAATGCACGAGAACGCGGCTACCGCATGCAGAACGGACAGCGCGCAGACCGTCAGGAACCCATTGCTGCAGCCGTGGGTAAAGAAGTGAGCGTGAAATTTACCAACAAAGTTTCACAGCCTGTACGTGTGGCGGTTGTGGATGCAAGAAGTTTGCAACCCAGCCATCAGAACGGTCAGCCGAACGTGCTGCACTTTTTGCCCGAGGCACAGCCGAAGAAGCGTACCGACCACGAGAGCGTGCATGCAGCCGAACAAATGGCCGCCCAGATGAACCCCGAAGAAATCACTTCGAGCGTTACAGCTTACACGGGTGCTCCTTCGGTAAACGCACGTGGCGAGGTTATTCAGGGCAACAACCGCACGGCAGCCCTTAAGCGCATGTGGCAAGGCTATCCTGAACAGGCAGCCGCCTACAAGCAGTATTTGATGGATCATGCCTCTGAATACGGACTGAATCCCGAAGACATTGCAGCTATGGAGCAGCCTGTGCTGGTTAATTTGATGGACGTGACGGACGAACAGGCTATTGAACTTGGACAATATGATGTGAAGGACACGGAAAGCGGAGGCACGGAACGCATCAAGCCTCGCAATGTGTCGCAGAAGATGGGAGACAAGGCGGAACGCTTTGCCTCAATCCTCTTGCGCACCACGGATGAAGATGCGAGTGTTTCGCAACTGATTGATGAGCATGCGGTTGAAACACTGAAATGGCTGGAAGCACAGCATTACATTTCGCCCACGCAATACCGCTCAGCCTTCAATGCAGAAGGTGAGGTGACTACGGAGGCGAAGAACGATTTGCGTGGCATACTTTATCAGGCTGTTTTCAAGAATGGTTCGGAACGTCTTGAAGATATGTTCAATGCGCTACCGGCTAAGGCTCAGCGTGCGATACTTGCTACGGCTTACCGCGACTTTGCTACGCCCGAATCCGAAAAGATGCTGCCCGAAATTCAGAACAGCATTGTGGCTTTCTACGAACTTTCGCAAGATGCGGCTTTTGCTAACGCTAAGAACTTCGAGGAGGCGCGAAAGGCAACCATGGCATGGCTGCAGCAAATGCAATTTGATTTTTCGACGGGGCAGTCAGTATCACGTGAGGGTAAATATACTAACTTTGCCCTTACGCTGGCTGCTATGTACAAGGTGCAGACGCAAACGGCTATTCAGCAGACGTTTAATGATATGTTCGATTTGCTGCAAGGCCGTCAGCAGCCCGATTTATATAACCCTAATCCTAACAACACACCGCGCACACTGGCTGAGGCTATTCGCGAGGTGCTAAACATTGAATACGATGGAACAAATGGAAGCCATGCTCTGGGTGGCAACAATGAGACGCGCACAACAGGGCGACAAGGAAGCGCAAGAGATGATAGCGCAGGAGGAACAGATGCGCAAGGAAATGAAGCTGCCGACGCTGAGGGAGGAACTGGAAGAGACAAGGGAAGAGTTGGAACTGAGAATGAAGGTCGAGGAAATAAAGAAAAGGAAAATGATGAAACGGAAGTAATTGGTAGTTCCATGACTGCGGATGAAGCACTAGACTTCATTGCAGATATGGAGTTGGGTGCTGAAATTGCTCCTGAGATAGACCTCACTATTGAAAACTGGGATGCCCTATTTGGTAAAGAAGGAATCGTTTCAACTCCGATAGGCAATGTGAAAATGGGTGAAAACCAATTTACGAAATTGATGCGACAAGGCAGAAATGGTAAATTAGGCATGATTAAGCTTACGCTTGAACACCCACATGCAATAATTGCAGATGTGAGTGAAGCCAAGGAAGGAGATACTACAGAACGTGCCTCTTCCTATGTATTTATACGCTCATTTAAAAAAGTTGACGGTTCTCGATATTATTATTTTACCTCAATCACTGTTAGTAAAGATGGTAAAGAGGTTGTCATTTCCAACCAAGAAAAAAGGAGGAACGCCATTGCGAACCTCCTTACTAAAGGAAAATTGGTTTGGAAACACGCCGATGATGTCTCTGATGCCTCAGACATGGCACAAGGCTTATACTCGTCGCAAGGGAATGTGTCTGACCTCGCTACCGAGGGCACGGATGCGCCTCAAACCACTATATCTTCTACTGGCAAAGATACGCCTGAAAATTCAGCTGTGCAAACTTCTGGCCAAGAAAATGCAGAAACTTCGCTGCAGTCGGAAGTTACACGTGCAGAACAGCAGACGAATGCGGAGCCTACGGAGGGACAGAAGGAAGCCGGGAATTACAAGAAGGGACGTGTGAAGGTAGGGCCGTTTGATGTAGTCATCGAACAGCCCCGCGGTTCTGTGCGCTCAGGTGTAGATGCCAACGGCAAGGCTTGGGAAACGACGATGCAAAATACCTACGGCTACTTTGGTGGTACGAAGGGCGTGGATGGTGATGCGATTGATGTGTTCCTTGCCCACAACCTTGACGAATGGGACGGCACAACGGTGTTTGTGGTGGACCAATACAACCCCGACGGTTCGTTTGATGAACACAAGGTGATGCTGGGCTTCAACTCGCAGGAGGAAGCCGAGGGTGCTTACTTTGCCAACTATGAGGCTGACTGGGCGAAGACACACCGCACGGAGGTTACAGCCGTTCCGCTCGCTGATTTCAACGAGTGGGTGAAGAGCAGCAAGCGCAAGACGAAGGCGTTTGCCGAGTACAAGGTGGCGAAACGCAATGTCGAAATTGATGCCCACAACGCACAGAACGAGCAGCTAGCCGAGCAGCTTTTCAGCATGGCAAAGGAAGCCGAAACGGAAAAGGACTTTTTTGACCGTGCAGCATCGCTCTTTGAGGTAACCGGCTACCAATCTGACTTGCGCGACATTTACAATGGTGTGAAAAGTGGTGAAATAGCCAATGTGCGTGCGCTGTCGTTTTATACGAATGCTACGTTGAAGCCTGTTAAGGCAGGTGTTAAGGTAAAAGCCCCCAAGAGTGAGCAGAAGCAGAAGGCAGAAGCACCGCGTCAATCAGGTTACGAGCGGAAGCATTGGCATGCAGACAGTTCGCTGGAAGAGATGTTGGCACGTGAAAAGTACTTGCAGAATGCGATGAGTTTCGGCACAAAGGAAATGGCCGAGGTGTTCCCTATGGCCGAGGAGTGGCAACGCGATAGGGAAGAACTAAAGGCGAAGTATGGCGACGACCTCAAAAATGCACTGCCCAATGATGTGAAAAATGCTTTCCTCAAAAAGCATAGAAACACATTTGCGAACCAAACAGCCTTGAATGACGAATTGTATGAGCTTCGCAGTGCTATCATTTCCCACAAAGAAAAGGCTGCATCACGAGCCGAAGCTGCAGCCAAGGAACAGAAAGCGGAGGAGGAAAACAAACGGTTTGGCGATTTTCTCAATGGCAAAACACCTCTGCGAAGAGCTTCTATCGTGAAAGCACTTACACGGGTTTCGAACTTTGGCAAAGAGGGTAGCATGACGATGGCGCAATTCATCGAAAAACACGTGGCAGAGGGTACGCTTGAATTAAGAACAAAGGAAGTGGACAAACTGCAAGGACCTTCGCGCAGACAGCTTAACCGCATGGACGCAAGCCAACAGGCTCAGGCTGAGAATCGTGTGAAACAAGCAGGAAAGAAAACGGAATATCTTATCAACGGATTTGTAGCCAACAAAACGGCTTACGAATACGCGGAACACCTATTGGCTACGAAAAATAGTAAAGCAGGCGAGAAGGCGCGTAAGCATGCTGCACAGCCTGGTGCTCCGGCAGTTTCAACGCAGGAGGCCACGCTTCGCGATGCGCTCGTTGACGTGGCTCAGCAAAGCGGCTTGGAAGTGGTTGTGGACGAGAAGGCGCAGCAGGTGCTGGATGAGGTGAACGGAAGGGCAAGAACTATGGCTTTTGGTGAGGAATACGATTATGATAAATATCCCGAAGGTCGCGTTGAGCCAAATATTGCTGATAAGTATGTACATATTGAGCGTGCAAAGCTCGATCATGGATTTGCCAATTTCAATGAAGCCAAGGAATGGGCTAAGAGCCACATTGTGCGTACCTTGGATAACGATGAAAGTGGTGGAAAGGGAAATGTAAAAATCAGTTCTACTGCTGTCAATAAATACCTTTCTGAGAGTGCTGTTGCCAAAAGTGATAGCAAGGATGTGCATTTGGCTGTGCTTAAGAAACTTCCCGAAATTATTCATGATAGTGTGGACGTAGAAACAACTCCTGACTTTAAAAAAGATGAGAATGGAGTTAGAAAAGTTGGGAATGAAATCAACAAGAACGTACTCATCCACCGCTGTTATGGGGCAGTTGAAATAAACGGAAACATTTACAGGGTAAAGATTACGCTGAAGGAGTATAAAGATGCTGTAAGAGATAATAAAGCCTATTCGTATGAGGCTACAAAAATAGAGTTGCTCGCAGGAACTTTAGTTGGTAGAGATATATCTAGCAACCCCGGTACGAACAACTCTATATCTGTTGCAAAATTACTGAAAGATGTTGAGATGTCCTACAGGCCGGGTGTTAAAGTTCTTGAAGAGAGCGCAAAGCAGCGTGCAAGACTTCGCGAGCACCGCTATTTCCGCACCCCCAGCGGCGAGGCCTACGGCTTTACGGTTGATGGTAAAATTTACCTTGACCCACGCATTGCCACTGCTGAAACGCCCATTCACGAATACGCTCACCTTTGGGCAGACATGATACGCAATGTAAACGCAGAGGCATGGAATGACATTGTGGGCCTGATGAAAGCCACCCCCATTTGGGAGGAGGTAAGAGGTTTGTACCCTGAACTGAAGACCGATGATGAAATTGCCGACGAAGTGCTTGCCCACTATTCAGGCCGACGCGGTGCCGAACGTTTGCGCGAGGCACAGCAGCAGGCAGCAGCTGAGACGGGGAAGAGCGTGTTTGAACGTGCTGCAGCTGTGGCTGCCATCGAGCGCGTGAAGCAGGCTTTGGCAAAGTTCTGGCAGTCGGTAGCCGAACTCTTCCATATCCGTTTCACGAGTGCCGAAGAAGTGGCCGACCGCGTGCTGGCGGATATGCTGAATGGGGTGAATCCGAACAAAGTGCGAAACAGCAGTTCTGTAAATGTAGCGGAATTTGCAGCCAAGCATCATTTAAATCAGAATGACATCAAAAAGTATGCTGACTCTATGAGATCCGGCAGTTTGGGTGGAGCAAGCTATGCTTTCAAGAGCATCAAACGAAGTGTTTATTTGGCAAACGAGGATATGTCGTTGGGTCAATTTGCGAAAGTGTTTAAACCTATTAAAAATGAACTGTTCAGCAACTTTGGCAACGTAGAAGAATTGCGTGAAGAACATGTGCAGGAAGCGTTAAACAACCGCAATGTCATGGAGGCTGCACGCAAGCGCGAGGAAGCGGAAAAAGAAGCCGAAAGAAAACGGCTGGAGGTGTTCGAACAGATGTCTGATGAAGCACTGGATAAAGCGTATATGGAAGCTGTTCGCAACAACGATGAACAGCGCATGAGAGACCTTGTGAATGAAGCAGCAAGACGGAATGGCTATCAGTCGACAGACGAGTTCAGAATGTCCCACCGTGCCCCTTCGTATGACGAGGACGGAACAGACAAAAGCCTGATAGATGTTGCCAACAATAAAGACAACATACGCGACAGCCTGGAGGAGCAATTCCGCATGAACCGTGACCGCAACAGAGAAGAGAGCGTCGCAGCCATCAGACAAGCCCTGCAAGAGATAGAGCAAGGGAAGAATCCAACTGTTACAATCTACAGAGCCGTTCCAAAATCATTGAAAGAGGGAAGTGTGAGAAATGGCGATTGGGTAACGCTATCAGAGGCGTATGCCAAGCAACATGGGCGACATGCTTTGAATGGCGATTACCGAATCATGAAAGAGAATGTTCCGGCAGCAAACCTCTATTGGGACGGGAATGACATTAACGAGTGGGGATATGACGATAAGCGTGACTATAAATATAAGGATACAAGGAATAACCGCAAGCTGAACGACCTGATAGTGCGAGATGACAAGGGAGCGATAATTCCTTTGTCGAAACGATTCAATACGCGCAAAAAAGATGTTCGTTTCCAGTTCGTCGGCCAACAAGGTGCAGCAGCTCTTGACAAGGCTGAAGAAGCCACTACGCGCCTTGATAACTTAGGTGTGGCACGCGAGATGGAACGTCAGGAGAAAGACGCGAAGGCTATCAAGTTGGCTACCGGTTGGGAGCGTGGTGGTGACGGTAAGTGGCGGTATGAGATCATGGATGGAGAGTTGAAGAAAGAGCCGAATGTAAAAGAGAAGGTTTCTTCTGATGGTGAAGTTCATTACGAAACCACCTTGGGCGAAATCCTCGACAACGAACAGCTTTACCGGTCTTATCCTGAGTTGCGCACGCTGCCTGTAAGCATACAGCAGATGGATGTAGGCGTATCTGGCATATATCTTCCAAGTGGCTACATGTCTTTGAGCATGGGGCTGTATCGCCATCGCACCCAACCGGGAGATGTGCGTCGTGAAATAGAGCAGATTGAATCCACTCCCGAGTACAAGGAATATTCCAAGTACTTTGAGGGTGATATGCCTGATGCCTATATAGGCAGAGAAGACGAATGGGAAGAGGCTATGAATGAAGCCGAAGCTAAATTCTTTGAGTCTGAATTGGGCAAGAGGTACCATGACTTGATGTGGGGCGACAAGCGCAAGGCATACAGCTATGGTTTCGATGAAGTAGGTAAAGGTGTAATCCTTCACGAGGTTCAGCACGCCATTCAGCACATTGAAGGTTTTGCGATGGGTGGGAACAGCACAACCTATCGCGAACACCTTGCAGGTTTTAGAGAGAAGTATGAAGCGTGGTCTGTTATTGATGAATTTGAAGACAAGAGCAAAGAACTTGGCGATGATGCGCGACCGATAGATGTTTACAACGCTTTGGTTAGAGAATATCAGTCGTTGGGTTTGGAGTTTGGTGATGGCTTTGCACCCAGTCGTGAAGCTTTTGACAAAGGTTTTAATCTTTGGACACGAGGCTATGACAACGAGGGCTATGAAGATGCTTATAATGAATATCAACGACTTATGGGCAAATTTGGATCAGGGGAATATAACAACCGATACGACCAGCTCGCCGGTGAGGTTGAAGCGCGTAACGTGCAGAATCGACTTCACATGACCCCCGAAGAGCGCCGTCAGTCGTTGGCGGAAGAAACCGAGGATGTGGCTCGCGAAGACCAGATTTTCATTATGGAGAATGCGCGAGGTGTAAATGCAAGTCAATATAGTAGTTCTTCAATGGTATCTCCGCTTGAAATGTCAGATGCTGAAAAATATGAGCGTGGTGAATGGTTGCGCAATGCTCCTGCTGTTGATGTAGAAAGTAATCAAATAGTAAAGACTGAGCACCTTTCAGCACGAAAGGCTGCAGAAAAATGGTGGGACGAACATGTAGGACAGCCCCTGTTTTTTGACACAGAAGTCGGTTCTGTATGTATTGACAAGAGTTCAATAAAAGACTCTCTATCTCATGGTTATAGACAAGAAAAACTTGACGCTATTGCATCACTTCCGAATGGTTTTAAAAATGCTACGTATATAGGAAGTCTGAATGATTTCAAACGCTCAGGTGTTACAAACCATTATTTCGTATATCCTATAAATTACAATGGACAACGTCGTTACGTGTTCTGTCGTACAATGTCTGATAATAATAAGAATAGACTGTATGTTCATGAAGTATTTATGGAGAATACAATAAATGAAAGCGACACCCTTCAAACCATTGCCAGTGCATCTTTAGATGGTGAGCTTCATGGAGGTGTCGCTTTATATAAGGCTATTCTTAAAAACATTTTAGATGCTGCAAAGGTAGCTGAAAATTCCGAAACTTCCCAAGGTTCTGCGGAAAATAATTTCCGTGAAGGTAAGGGGGAACTTTCCGACGATATGCTGAGCTATCTGAACGACCCGATGGCGCAGATGATGGGCAAGCCACGCGGAACGAAGAAGCAACGGGCGCAATTTGCGGAACGCGAAAGAGGCAGAATGCAAGCGCACGCGGAGAAGTTGGTTGAACGTTTGCATTTGACGAATGTAGAAATCGTGACGGACGCTTCGCAACTTGAAGGCAAGCAGCGGACGGCCAAGGGTTTCTATAATAAGCGGACGGGAAAGATAACGATTGTGCTGCCGAACCATGCCAGTACGGCCGACGTGGAGCAAACCCTGCTGCACGAGGCGGTGGCTCACTACGGATTGCGTCAGCTGTTTGGCGAGCACTTCGATGACTTCCTCGATATGGTTTACCGCAATGCCGAGGAAGGCATTCGCAGAAAGATAGCCGAAGCATCAGCCAAACACGGGTGGAACGTGCGCACGGCTACTGAGGAATATTTGGCAGACCTTGCCGAACGCACCGACTTTGAGCATGCCTCGCCGCAGTGGTGGGCGAAAATCAAGGGTTTCTTCCTGGATATGCTCAGCGGATTGGGCTTTGAAGCCATGGACGGCCAGACGCTGACGGACAACGAACTCCGCTATGTACTTTGGCGCAGCTATGAGAACCTGACGGAACCCGGTAAATATCCCACCTTCATTGCCGAAGCTCGCGACGTGGCGAAGCAGCACGCGCTGCAAGTAGGCCGATTTGCACCGACCGAAACAGCCGGCAGCCGTGTGGCCGAGAACGAAGCGTTGAGCGAGGAAGAGACGGCAGAAATTCTGTTCCGCGACGGCAATGACTATCAGTACACGCAAGCCCTTGCCCGCGACCGCTACGAAAGGCGCATCAAATCGGGCATGTATCAAACGCAAGAAGCCCTTCAGGATAGTATGCTCGGACTACGCACCGCCATGGAGAGCATTCTTGAAGCCGAAGGCCGAAAGGGCGTTTACATTGAAGACATTGACGGTTTTGAGAACGCCTATTTAGGCGAGAACCGCCTATCGTCTGTGAACCAAGCCGAGGCCGAAAAATTTTCACGCGAAGTGTTTGCCCCCATGCTCGAAGAAGTCAGTAAGTTGGCACCGACAGCCGATGAACGCGCGAAACTGATAGACTACCTGTTTGCGAAGCACGGACTGGAGCGCAACGAAGTGATGGCCCGCAGAGCCGCGGCCAAAGAAGCACGCAAGGAGTTTGAGAAAGAACTGCGCACAGCCGCACGCGCGGTAGCCAAACAAAAAAGAGCACTTGAAACCGCCTCTCTTGAAAATAATTCAAGGTCATTAACTGTCGTTTCAAGTGCTGATGGCGCAAATGTACAGAAAGAACTTGATATATTTGCAACTGATTTGACTGAAATATCAAATCGTTCCCATACATTTTGGGAGATTTTGCACAAGCTCTTGGTGCAAGCACAAAAAGTTCAAGCAGTCAATATGGGTCAGTAGCAAAAAGGTGTGTGGTTGTAACATTTGGGTGAGGCAAAACGTTGTAGCTTCGTATGTTTTGGTAATCGGCAAGAGATAAAATGTTATATCCGATTTTATGCGTATATGGAGAGTGGAGAAGTATTCGCTTTCATAGCGTTTAAACCTGTATGAAAAGTTAAGCATTTTTGGTATAATTATTTGTCAGTGTTGTATGAAATTGCTACTTTTGTGATAGTGAAAACAGATGTGGCTTGCATGTAAGGCAAAGATAATGGCTGTTTTTGCGAAAATAACGCCGATTCTTTCCAGCTGTTAAAATGCAGCCGGTAATCAAACTTGATTGTCAGGCTGAAAAATGCGCTTTTCCCGGAATGAATTTAGGATTATACACCGATTGGGCTGATTCGTTGCGGACGGTGTGGTTGGGTGTGTTTACGGCATTGATAAATTTAATTATATAGTTGAATTATGGAAAAAGCATCATGCTATCAATATAAAGTAGAACCTTTTTCGGAGGATGTTCGCGGCAATTTGTCGTGGGGAAATTTGGGCAATCTGATATTACGTTGCGCTTCGCTTCATGCCGGAAATCATGGTTTTGGTTATAGCGAAATGATTGCTTCGAAGCAGGTTTGGGTACTATCGCGTCTGGTTATTGAAATGGATTCGTTGCCTAAGACGAACGAAGAATTCAGCATTAAAACGTGGGTGGACCGCGTTTACAGACAATTTACAGACCGCCATTTCAGCGTGTTGCGTCCAGATGGTTCGGCTTATGGCCATGCAACGAGTATATGGTCGCTCATCAATACTGAAACACGTCAGCCTGCAGACTTGACCCGTTTGCCTGATGGGGGATTTAGCGATGTGTTGATTCCGGATGAACCCTCGCCTATTGCCCCCATGGGACGTATGCGCATGAAAAATCCGCAGTTGGTGGCCAGACACCGGGCTGCGTATACCGATTTGGACATCAATGGTCATGTCAATTCGATTCGTTACCTGGAATTGTTGCTGAACAGCATGCCGGCCGATGCCATGAAACAGCGTGCAGTGCGCCGCATTGAAATGGCTTATTGCTTGGAGTCATATTGGGGCGATGAGTTGGATATATACTGCGAACCCGATGCTGCGAATGCTGACCATGTGCTCTTTGAAATACGTAATGCGCAGTCGCAGGCAGTGGTAAAGGGTAGTGTTTCGTTCTAAGTACGGATAACATCTTCTTTCTATCCTTTTCAGTAAAACGCATTTTTTTGATTACTATAAAAACCTTACAACCATGAAAAAGAGTGTGTCTTTAGCTTTGTTATTATGTTTGGGCCTTGGCGCGCATGCCGACAAAATTAAGAATGCCGATAAATTGTGTGGCATTTGGCAACAGGTGCAACAGGCAAAAGATGGTAGCAGGGTGGTGCGTCTGCCCGTGTGGAAGGTTATGCAGACTGATAACCATTTTTCAACATTTCTGATTGCCAATGAGCAGGCAAAAAGCATCATAACGAACAGGGGCGAGTTTAAAGTGACTTCGGACTCGACGCTGATTGAGTATGTGAAGGGTTCGATTACCGATCCGGAACTTGTGGGTAAAAGTAACAAGATTACCTATAAATTGGTGGACGATGATACGATGCACATTTCCTATAAACTGCCTGATGCTATGCGTGAAGGACATGAAACTTGGGTGCGCCTGAAGCTTGAAATTCCAGAATAAGTTTGGCAATGGATTTTCGGAAATGGCAGAAAGTTTGACTATCGGGGCATAAATAAGCTGCAAGGCATTTGTAAAATCATAGAAATTTTTAAATTTGCACTCAGACTTTCAGACTGCTGAATGCTGCGTAATGTTTGCAGTATTTGGTTAGAATAAATTTTTCGCTCGGGTGAGCTTAATAGTATGAACTGTACGAGCCCGGAGCGAGACTAAAAAGTCTGTGAAAACTGAATAACTACTATAACAATTTATCAACGATATGGGAAAAGTATTGATTATCGGCGCCGGTGGCGTCGCAACAGTAGCTGCACATAAGGTAGCCAAGAACACTGACGTGTTTAGCGAAATTATGATTGCCAGTCGTACGAAGTCGAAGTGCGACGCTATTGTCAAAGCCATCGGTCGCGATGATATCAAAACGGCACAGGTTGATGCCGACAATGTAGAAGAACTTTGCACCTTGTTCCGCGAGTTCCAACCTGACTTGGTTATGAACCTGGCTTTGCCTTATCAGGACCTTACCATCATGGAGGCTTGTTTGCAGTGCGGATGCTCGTATCTTGATACGGCAAACTATGAACCGAAGGATGAGGCTCACTTTGAGTATTCATGGCAGTGGGCTTACAAAGATCGCTTTGAAAAGGCTGGCTTGACTGCTATCTTGGGTTGTGGTTTTGACCCGGGTGTGACGAGCATTTTTACAGCTTATGCTGCCAAGCATCACTTCGACGAGATTCAGTATCTCGACATCGTAGACTGCAATGCCGGTAATCACCACAAGGCTTTTGCTACGAACTTTAACCCTGAAATCAATATTCGCGAAATTACCCAGAAGGGTTTGTATTGGGAAAACGGTCAGTGGGTTGAAACTGAACCGCTCGAAATTCACCAGCCGCTTACCTATCCTAACGTAGGTCCGAAGGAAAGCTACCTGCTGCACCACGAGGAAATCGAAAGCTTGGTGAAGAACTATCCTACGATTAAGCGTGCCCGCTTCTGGATGACGTTTGGTCAGGAATATCTGACTCACTTGCGCGTTATCCAGAACATCGGTATGGATTCTATCAAGCCTATCAACTATCAGGGTATGGAAATCGTTCCTTTGCAGTTCTTGAAGGCTGTGTTGCCTAATCCTCAGGATTTGGGCGAGAACTATGATGGCGAAACCAGCATCGGCTGCCGTATCCGCGGTTTGAAGAATGGTGAGGAACATACTTACTACGTTTACAACAACTGCTCGCACCAGGCTGCTTACGAGGAAACTGGTATGCAGGGTGTTAGCTACACTACGGGTGTGCCGGCTTGCATCGGTGCCCGCATGTTTATGCTTGGCTTGTGGAAGAAGCCGGGTGTATGGAACGTAGAAGAGTTCGATCCCGATCCTTTCATGGAAGAATTGAACAAGCAGGGACTTCCCTGGCACGAAATTTTCGATGGCGACTTGGAACTCTAATTTTACTGCTCACAAGGCGTGTAAAATGGGGTGACGTAGTTACCCGTGTGGCGTTGGTTTGCAATAATCATAAGGCATATATTGCTTTAGATTATTGTAAGCTAACGCTTTTATATTTTCTAAGTTTTCTTTTTAGAAGCATAGTAGTGAAGCGTTTTGTAGGCTCAGTAGAAAAAAGGTGTGGGGACTGTGGTATTTGGGTGAGGCAAAATGTTACTGTTTCGTACGTTTTGATAATTGTCAAGAGATAAAATATTATATCCCGATTTTATTTTTTTTCGAGTATGAAAAATGCACCGAAATGCCCATAGATAAAGGGCTGAATGCACATTCGGAGGTCTGGAAAACTTTCGAGGTGCGATATTAGGAGACCCAAAAATTTGGATTTCGGGTTGTGCATGTTGTATCTTTGCTTACAGCGAAGTCAGGCTGCACCTCAGCATAACTTCCGAAAACAAGTTTTCAAGTTCTGCATTCGGTTGGCACTGACATTGCATTCGCAATAAAGGCAACACTAAAGCATTGATAAGCTGCACATTAGCCTTGACGGATGAAAAAACAATATTCCTTATTGTGATTCATTCAGCGTTCTTTGACACGATGTTACTACAGAAAGTAAGGCAGGTAGGCCTGTCTGAAATCCAGTATGCGTTGTTGACTTCTAACACACACTTTTGCGACTGAGCCAAGAAAAGGCCTTACACACCTTTTAAAGGTGGTAAAGCCTTGTGTAAACATTACAGTGTAAATCTACTTCAAATGCTTAAAAGAAGAGATATAAGCACAACTTAAATTCGTTCAAGCACGAGCTTGATTAAGTTATCTATACTATTCTTATAATTAGGATTGGCACGACCCGCCACACGGTTAGCAATAACCATACAACAAGTCAAAGCTTTATGTCCCATCAAAAGGGACAGACCAGCCAATGCACTACTCTCCATCTCGAAATTAGTAATGCGTTCCTCGCCATAGGTAAAGCTTTCAATCTTAGCATTTGCGTGTGGATCGGCCAAAGGTAAACGTAATTGTCGGCCTTGAGGACCAAAGAATCCGCCACAAGCTATGGTCACACCACGTACCATATCTGTTTGGGCTATACGCTCCAGTAACTCTTCATCTGCACTCACAACATAAGGATGAGCAATACATTGTGAACCTGTCCACTGCATGTGATTCAGGAACTTTTGTTCAAAATCGAGATTACATACCTCGTTGCGTCCTGCATAAAAATTGAGCAGGCCATCAAAGCCTATACTGCGTTTACTTGCAATAAATGTACCCTCAGGAGTAAAGGGCTGTAATCCGCCGCAAGTACCAATGCGAACCAACTCGAGTTGACGCAACACAGGACGCACACAACGTGTTTCAAAATCAATGTTTGCAAGTGCATCCAATTCATTAACCACAATATCGATGTTGTCACATCCGATACCCGTGGAAACAACCGTAATGCGTTTACCTTGGAAGGTTCCGGTAATTGTACGAAACTCACGACTTTCAATGTCGCATTCTTTGGTTTCGAAATGAGCTGCAACAACAGGCACGCGCCCGGGATCGCCCACCAAAATTACTTTATCAGCCAACTGTTCCGGACGTACATGCAAATGGAATATACTACCATCAGGATTGATAATCAGCTCAGATGGGGCAATAGGTTTTTGATTAGTCATGATTGTAAAGATTTAAAGTAGAGGCTACTCACCCAAAAGACTTCTCAGATGAGTAAGTCGCCACACATAATAACATTAGGAAAAATATCTGTTGTATCAGAATAATAGGAAACAGCGAGAGATGCGCAATATGAAGAAATGTATTTTACTTAACTTCTGCTTGGCGCATGTTTTTACACAGACTCTCGTACTGCTTTATTAACTGAGGAAGCACTTGATTGATTTGCTTGAGTTTCGACAGAACATCAGAAGTTCTATTTCCCTGAGCAGCCAATCGTTGTAAATCATCGCGCTTTGCTTTCAGATCATCTATCTGCTTTTTTGCTTCATCAGCTTGTTTGGCAATTCTTCTTGCAGCATCGCTTCGGAACTGCTTTAAACTGGTGTATACGGTGCGGTCATTTATCACATAGCGTTTTTTGGCAGTCTTTTCTTCGCGTTTCTCCATTAAATCAGCCATGCGTTGTTTGGCAGCAATCACAACAGATTTATCTGTTTGTGTTTCTGCGATAGACTCCAGACGAGCCAAACGTATCAGTTGTGAGTGTGTATCCTCTGTTACTTCATAAATTTCACGGCTTTCACTCGGAACGAACACATAAACACACACGCTATCGGCAGAAGACTGAAAGCGGTCTGAAACCAGCCAGCCTAACTTCGCCGATTCGTCAATAGCAAGCATATAGTCATTTGCTGGCGAATTGAAAGGCATTCCCAAGTTTTCCGGCTTCAAGTATTCCTTGCTTTCTGTATCGTATCGAGTAACAAAAAGGTCATAACCACCTAAACTTTCATCACCTTGAGAAGCAAAATACAAGGTAACACCATCAGGCATTACAAAAGGAAAATCTTGGTCTTCTGCATGATCGTTAAGGCCATTCAACTTTGTAGAAGTACCCCACTTATTGCCAGAATGATACGCCGAACAAATGGTTTTTGCACCATGAGCAGAATCTGACGCAGCAAAGAAAATGCGGTCGTTAAGTTCATTGACAAAGGCTAGTTTTCCCAACACTTTGGGCCGCGATTTGAAAGCGTCGCCCAAAGATGATGTAGAAACCCACTTTCCAGCTTCGGCAGACAAACGAATGGTATTCAACACCTGCTTACGCGAAACTTGAAAACTATCGACAAATGTGATTTTTTCTGTTCCTCGCAACATATCAGAACCCATATTGACACGTCGCATATCGGCATCCAAGCGTTCCGTATCGCGGCCTGCTTTTTGTGCAGCCTTAATTTCTCGTTGCAATAATTGCGCTGCCTCGTCAAAACGATATTGTTGAATCAGTTGTTCAACAGATAAAACGGGTTCATTTTTAGCCGCATTTTTCCGTTTTTGTGCCATCGCTGGCATAACCGTTGTCAGGGCAAACAATCCAGTTAAAAGTGAAGTATAATTCATGCGTTACATCGAAATTTAGCTATAAATATAAAAACTGATTTCATCGGCATCGCTAACCTTATATAAATGAAGCATCTGCCTATGATTGTCTGTAAACAGTCTGTATGGTTCTGATCACTCTTTCCATATAATGAAATATAGCAATCTATCGTACACTTGTTACCCCATTACGGAAGAACCACTGCTACGCTTTTTCAAGTATTCATCCACAACGAAGTAAGATAGGTGTAAGAATTTTTCTTCTTGAAAAACAATTCAGACCATCTACTCAGTATTATACACTCTTTGAACTTCAAAAATACTATTTTCTTTTCGAAGTCAAGGATAAAATGCTATCTTTTATGTATTTTTGCAGCATAAGAGCATACTGATTGCCTTACTTTTTTTATAAAAGGCCATTTAAACAACATGCACATTCTGTCGGATATGGTTCATTCACCATACTGCCGGATTGCTTTACATCAAAAAACTGCAACGTGAAATATATCAACATCTTTGTCTTTTCAATGGGCTTATTTTGCTCAACTAACCTTGAAGTATCGGCACAAGTACAGAGTTCAGTGAACGCAAATGCGTTGGCTGAAGCTACTCATACCATAAAAGCAGGTGAAACTTTTTACAGCATTGCACGAAAGTACAATCTGACAACGACTGAGCTGCAGCGCTTGAACCCGCAGGTTAAACCTGAGCACATAGAAGTTGGAAAAAGTCTCAATGTGGCAGTTCCTATGCTGCAATCAAATCGCAGTACAGTTCCCAATACATCCAACCCCCAACAGCCCTATACTTTTAAGGAATATAAGGTAAAACGAAAAGACACTCTTTATAGTTTAGCTAAAAACAACGGCATCACGGTTGAAGAACTGATAAATGCCAATCCTATCCTCAAAGAAAATAGCTACAAATTGAAAAAAGGAATGATTATACGCATTCCTGTGGCATCGACTGCGAGCACAAATAAGACGTCCTCGTCACAGCCACAATATAAAGGTCTAAGTTCGATTAAAGTAGCTGTAATGTTACCGTTTATCGGAAGCAATGTTGAAAATGAGCGTAGTGTTGAGTTTTACCGAGGTATGCTTCTTGGCATTGAAGCTTTAAAAGAGAAACAAACCAATGTAAACATCACAGTTTACAATGAGCCTGCTCCCAACGCAGGGGTTGCCTTGCTGATGAACGACATTCTCAGACAAAAGCCTGATGTCATTGTTGGTCCACTTTATCCTTCACATTTTGACGAGGTAACAACAGCTGCAAATGGAAACTGCAAGGTGGCCATTCCTTTCTCTTCAAAGGTGAACCAAGTAAATAACAATCCGCATGTATATGTTATCAACACTCCGGTTGCCTACGAAACGGCTTTAGCTATTGATTTATTCACAAAATCATTTACACCACAAACGAACGTAATTATTTTACAGTCTAATAACGGTAACAAAAGAGTGTTCTGCAATGAACTTCAGCGAAAACTGAAATCATTGAATTTCAATGTAATTACAACAGCAATCTCAAGCAGTACTGAAACGCTGAAATCACTGATGGCAGGTCATACCCATGAGCCGTTTATGCTTATCCCCGACGATGCTTCGGCAGAAACGCTCAAATCGCTGCTACCTAAAATCCAAACTTTAAATAGTTCGTTACCGCAAGCGAAACTTTCACTTTTAGGCTACGACCAGTGGATTCCTTACACAGAAAACGACCTAAAAATGCAACTCCATGCAGCTGATACATACATACTCACTTCGAGCTACTATTATCCGCATACTTCTGCAGCCACAGCATTTGATCAATCGTACAAACAATGGTTCAAAACCAGTTTGCTGAACAGCCAACCACGTATGGCTCCGCTTGGCTACGATTTCAGCTTGGCATTTTTGGGTGGACTTGCTACGTTTGGACATGATTTCAACACGCAAAAGCCTATGCCCGGAACCATTGCTGCGACACCGAAGTTACAAACAGATTTGCGCTTTCTCCAGGTAAACAACAAAGGTGGATACATCAGTCGCAGCATGTGGCTCGTACATTTCAAGAAAAACTTGAGCATTGTAAAAACCTCTATGAACTAAGCAGATAAAAATGAACTACAAGTTTCTGCAAAATATCAGCCGAGTATTTGTTATATTATTGGCAACTTTGAGTGCTCCACACGCTAATGCACAAATTGGAGAACCCAGAAACAACATAGCTATAGGTGTAACCGGTGGTGTTGCGATGAACACCATCGGTTTTGACCCCACCATCAAACAAAACTTGCATATAGGTCCAACCATTGGTGTTGTTGCACGCTTTACAAGCGAAAAGTATTTCAAAACATATTGCGCCTTGCAACTGGAGTTAAATTACACCACTTTGGGTTGGAACGAAAATATCTTAGATGTAAACTCTAAACCTCTGCCTGATACGTACCGACGTGATCAACACTATCTGCAATTACCTGTGTTGGCTCGTTTGGGATGGGGTAAGGAAAATAGAGGACTTATGGGATACTTCATCGCGGGCCCACAAATAGGTTATTGCATTGGTGAGAAAACCACTCAAAGCGATTTCACACTGAACAACGAAGGTGTACCCAATCGTCCCAACGGACTTATCGATCAATATGGTAAGGCCATTGAACGCAAGTTCGATTATGGCATCACGGGTGGTTTAGGTCTGGAACTCTCTACAAAGATTGGGCACTTTTTAGTTGAAGGCAGATACTACTACGGACTCTCCGATATATTCAACAACTCAAAAAAGGATACTTTTGGGCGTTCAAATAACGGCACCATCATTGCAAAAGTTACATACCTCATTGATATAAAAAAGTAAAGCCTGAATTAGGATTATAAATTCATATTGTCTGAATTCTTTGCATAAAGCAGACATACATTATCATCAGTATGTTTCATGTATTATGTAGGATTTAGAGTCATCACTCCTTCGATTGCTTTTACAATCCTAGTTTACCAAACGTAATCTAACATCATGAAAAAGAACATTTTAACCGCATGTATGCTATGCGGTACGCTTAGCTTAACTGCACAAACTGCATCATCAGGTCTGAACATCATACCGACCCCTCTTGAAACAAAAATCACGGAAGGTGCATTTCAATTCAACCCCTTAACTACTCAAGTTGCAGCCAAAGGCAAAGAAGCTAAAGAAACCACAGATTTTTTCAAATCTAAAATCAAAAATGCGACCGGACTCAAGCTCAAATCTGGCAAGGCATTTGCAGAAAATACCATTACTTTTGTAATTGACCCATCATTACAAGGTGATGAATCCTATACACTGGAAGTAACGCCTCGACAAATTACGGCTAAATCAGCAACTGGCACAGGTCTGTTCTATGCCATGCAAACACTCTTGCAGTTGATGCCTGCCAAGGTTGAAAGTACTTCTCCATCAGTAAACATTGAAACATGGCAAATCCCGAGCGTTCAGATAACAGACAAACCTCGCTTTTCGCATCGCGGTGTAATGCTTGATCCCTGCCGTCATTTTCTTCCGGTTAGTGCTGTTAAAAAGCAAATTGATTTGCTTTCATCCTATAAAATCAATAGAATGCACTGGCATCTAACTGATGATCAAGGTTGGCGAATTGAAATCAAAAAATACCCGAAACTAACCTCTATCGGAAGCAAACGCATCGAAGGAGACCAGTCGGTTCATGAAGGATACTATACACAAAAGGAAATAAAAGAAGTCGTAGAATATGCTCGTCAACGGCATGTTGAAATCATTCCTGAGCTTGAAATACCCGGACATGAACTGGCAGCCATTGCAGCCTACCCTGAATTATCTTGTAAAGAAGAGCCCACGACTCCCCGCATTATTTGGGGTGTGGAGGACGTTGTTATGTGCCCAGGTAAGGAACTCATGTTCAATTTCTTACAAAACGTCATTGATGAAATGACTCCCCTCTTTCCCTCCAAATATTTTCATATAGGCGGTGACGAAAGTCCCCGAGTGGAATGGGAAAACTGCGACAAATGCCAAGCTCGAATGAAAGAGCTGGGATATAAACATGAAGCTCAGTTGCAAAGTTATGTCATTGGACGCATCGAGAAATACCTGCATAAAAAAGGAAAAACCATTATAGGATGGGATGAAATCCTTGAAGGTGGCAACCTCGACACTACGGCTATCGTCATGTCATGGCGAGGCGAAACCGGCGGTATTACAGCGGCCAAGGCCGGACACAAAGTGCTCATGACGCCCTCCAACCAAGGCTTCTACTTCGATCAATTCCAAGGCGATCCTGCCACTGAACCCTATTGTGCAATCGGTGGTTACTCTCCTCTTAAGAAAGTATATAGCTACGACCCTGTACCCAAAGCTATCAAAGATGCCGGGCGCGAGGATTTGGTCTTAGGCATTCAAGCCAACTGCTGGAGCGAATACCTGCCCTCTGTCAGTCATCTTGAATTTCGGTTGTATCCCCGCGCTTTGGCTTTAGCTGAAGTGGGATGGTCTGTTGTTCAGCGAAAGGACTTCACCGATTTCTGCAGACGAGTTGACGGCGATGCCTCGATCCGATTACAACTGCGTAACGTAAACTTCCACATTCCGCAGCCGGAACAACCTAATGGCTCGTTTAATTATCTGGCATTTACCGACACTGATACGCTGCAATTAAAAACCACACGCCCATTGCGCATTGTGTATACCACAGACGGCACACAGCCAACGGTGAACTCTACCACCTATTCGGCTCCCATCGTGGTTAACCGTTCTACCACAATAAATGCTGCAACGGTTCTGCCTTCAGGTATTCTTTCGCCGACGCGAACCCTATACCTGGATAAACAGTCGTACAGCAAGAACATTGTCAAAACGGATGCAAAGCCAGGATTACTCCTGAAGAAATGGGACGGAAACTACCAGCAGCCAACTCATATTAAAGGAACGCCAGCTATAAACGATTCAGTCGTTGCCAACATTGAGTCATTGCGTTCACTCGCTTCTGTTCCATCGAACGTTCGCAATGTCAAGGATTACGCAGCAATGGTTGAAGGTTATATAAATATACCGGAAACGGGCATCTATGAATTTTCTACAAACAACAATCAATTATATATTGATGGTAAACTTGCAGTAGACAATTCACATAAAGCTGTTCCTCGCCATTCTGCCGAAAACCGACAACTGGCACTTACTAAAGGACTACATCCGATTAAGGTTATCTTCCTTGGAGGTATTTATGGTGGTTGGCCCAGCTATTGGGACAGTGCCAAAGTAACGATGCGCCGTGAAGGTGGAAAATGGCAAACTATCAGCAAAGAAATGCTTTGGCATTAACTTATATGTCATCTTTTTATACATTTCTTTTGCTGTTAACCTGCCATACCGTAACTTTGCAACTTGATAAGTTTGTGTTCACTAAGAACAAACGTCCGATCAAACATCATCGGCAACGAATCAGTAAGCACAAACTTACCATTTCTGACACGAATTTCAAAACACCTACTATTTATAATGGAATTAGCTAAAACTTACAATCCCGAAGAGGTTGAAGGAAAATGGTACCAATATTGGACCGACAATCACCTTTTCTCGTCAAAACCCGATGGACGTAAACCCTATACGGTAGTTATACCTCCGCCCAATGTAACAGGTGTGTTGCACATGGGACACATGCTTAACGAAACCATTCAAGACATTTTGGTTCGCCACGCCCGCATGGAAGGCAAAAATGCCTGCTGGGTTCCGGGTACCGACCATGCTTCAATTGCAACTGAAGCCAAAGTCGTAAACCGTTTGGCAGAAAAAGGCATCAAGAAAGCCGACCTTACGCGCGATGAATTTTTAAAGCACGCATGGGATTGGACAGAAGAACATGGTGGCATCATTCTTCAGCAGTTACGTCGCGTCGGAGCTTCGTGCGACTGGGAACGCACTGCCTTTACCATGGACGACGAACGTTCGAAAAGTGTAATCAAAGTATTCGTTGACCTTTACAACAAAGGTTTGATTTATCGCGGTGTGCGCATGGTTAACTGGGACCCTCGCGCCAAAACGGCTCTTTCAGACGAAGAAGTTATTTATAAGGAAGAGCACACCAAACTTTATTACATGAAATACTACGTCAGCGAAGACGACGGAACCGGAGCTACCGGTGAAGAAGGCGAAGTTATTCATACTGACGAACGCGGACGCTACGCAGTAGTTGCCACCACCCGCCCCGAAACCATCATGGGCGACGTTGCCATGTGCATCAACCCCAACGACCCCAAGAACCATTGGCTCAAGGGAAAGAAGGTTATTGTACCTTTGGTTGGCCGCGTAATTCCTGTTATTGAAGATGAGTATGTCGACATTCAGTTTGGTACAGGCTGTTTGAAAGTAACCCCCGCCCACGATGTCAACGACTATATGCTTGGTGAGAAGTACAACCTCGAAGCCATCGACATTTTCAATGACGACGCCACCCTTTCTGAAGCTGCCGGCATGTATGTTGGCCAGG
>ERZ1026988.268-NODE-268-length-24589-cov-7.610051_pt1 | contig 24589 bp, 17 predicted proteins | sample MGYA00519291_ERZ1026988 | MGnify/ENA primary metagenome ERZ1026988 (study PRJEB26926, sample SAMN06164795) | human gut metagenome | biome: ENVO:00009003; feature: ENVO:2100002; material: ENVO:00002003 | host: Homo sapiens | place: USA | collected 2012 ... | reverse complement strand
CTATAACACAACAAGGAAAATAAAAAAAAACGCCAAGACATTCCATTTAAAACGCCTTGACGTTTCATTCAAAATGCCTAAGCGTTTTGTAACGAATCTCAGTTTTACTTCTAATACATTGTATGATAATCAATTATCAATCATTTCACCCCTATTGTCAGTTTTCTTCTCATTTTCCGTCATTTTTAGTCCAACTAAAAAATATACTGCAAGCGCATCTGAACCAAAAACAGATTTTCCTAAAAGAAAATACTGTCTATTTGAACAAAGACTTACGGATCTTCATTTTTTAGTTCTTTTTGCTTCCACCTGAAAAACAGGTCCTTTTCTGCTTCTTTTTTCTGCTTCCATGCTCTTCTGTAGCCTCATCTCTATGCTCTCGGTGAAAAACAATAAGCAAACATACTGATTTATCGAAAGGAAAATCTTAATTTTGCAGCATAAAAACAGAAGAGATGGAAGAAACAAAACATATCAAAATAAGCGATTATAATTACCCCCTACCGGATGAGCGAATCGCTAAATTTCCTTTGCCCATACGCGACCAGTCTAAACTCTTGGTTTACCGCCATGGTGAGGTAAGTGAAACTCGCTTCACCTCACTACCAGATTATCTTGAACCGGGAACACTGATGATTTTCAACAATACAAAAGTCATTCAGGCACGCTTGCATTTCCGTAAAGAAACAGGAGCGTTAATTGAAATCTTTTGTCTGGAACCTATACAGCCTCATGACTATGCACTGAATTTCCAGCAAACACGTCATGCAGCCTGGCTCTGTATGATAGGTAATTTAAAGAAATGGAAAGAAGGAGTCTTACATAAAGAAATGACAGTTAAAGGTAAGCCAATTACTTTAACAGCCACACGCGGTGCATGTCATGGCACAAGTCATTGGGTAGACTTTAACTGGAACAATGAGGAGGTGACCTTTGCCGATATTCTGGAAGTATTCGGTGAGTTACCTATTCCCCCTTATCTGAATCGGGAAACTGAAGAAAGCGATAAAGAAACCTACCAGACTGTTTATTCTAAAATAAAAGGCTCGGTAGCAGCTCCTACAGCAGGATTACACTTTACCGAACGGGTATTAAGCAACTTGAAAGAAAAGGGAGTTGACTTGGAAGAAGTTACCCTTCACGTGGGGGCCGGTACTTTCAAGCCTGTAAAAAGCGAAGAAATAGAGGGGCATGAAATGCACACCGAATATATTTCTGTAAACAAAACAACCATCGAGAAACTGATTGCACATCAGGGTGAAGCAGTAGCCGTAGGTACAACTTCTGTCCGCACGCTGGAAAGTTTATATTACATCGGTGTAACCATTTCTCAGCACCCGGAAGCCAGCGAAGAACAATTACATGTAAAACAATGGCAACCTTACGAAACCCATCCTTTGCTTACAGCAACAGAGGCATTACAATATATCATGGATTATATGACGCGAAATCAGTTGGATACACTTCACACCAGCACACAGATTATTATCGCTCCCGGATATACCTATAAGATTGTGAAAAAGATGGTAACCAATTTCCATCAGCCACAGAGTACCTTGCTGCTCTTGGTCTCGGCTTTCGTCAAGGGAGACTGGCATCGGATTTACAATTATGCATTGGAGCATGATTTCCGATTCTTAAGTTACGGCGACTCTTCTTTGCTGATTCCGTGAAATCAATCGAAATATAAAAGAATGAAAGAAACAGACCGTAATTTCATTTCTACAAAGGAGTCAGAAACAGTTTCAAGAAAAACTAAATAGCTCTAACAGAGATTTTCATTCAACAGCATATGAATAAAAAAGCCTGAATCATTTAGTTGATTCAGGCTTTTTTGTTAAATCAGATAACTTAAAATCAATCTGTAATACGTTTGTTCAGGATAATATGAGAAATCAGACCGATTACTACCAACAGCAATGAAACTCCCAAAACAGAGTTGTTATTTACATTGCCACTTGCAAAACAAGCAATCAGAATAACAGCACCGATTATCACCAATATTACTCCCAAGTTCTTTAACAAGCTTTTCATGTGTGTCTTCTATTTTTATGGTTTATTTCTTGATTACAAATTAAAGCATAATTCTTTTATCAAGAAAATTATTTCGTGAAAAAAAACAGAAATTCAATCAAATATCCATTTTAACCCGCCAATGTCAAAATAAGAAGCTGAGCTGTAAGGATACGAAGGAACATTGCCAACGGATAAACTGTTGAATAGCCTACGGCAGGTGCATCGTTTCCTGAAATCTGATTGGCATAAGCCAATGCGGGAGGGTCTGTATTACTACCAGCAATAAGTCCCATCAATGTATAATAGTTCACACGGTGATGCCAACGTGCTATCATACCCATGATCAGCAATGGAATAATCGTTATTAAAAATCCTAAACCGACATAAAGCAGTCCATCACCTTCCACAACCATCTGAACAAAGTTACCACCGGCTTTTATACCTACACTGGCAAGGAAAAGTACCAAACCTACCTCACGCAACATTAAATTCGCACTCATGGTTGTATAAGTCACTAACTTAACCTTATGTCCGAAGCGCCCGATTAAAATAGAAATAATCAGCGGACCTCCAGCCAAACCAAGCTTCACCGGAGTAGGCATACCTGGAATTGCTATAGGCAGACTACCGAAGAAAATACCGCAAAGGATACCCACAAAAATGGTAACAATATTCGGATGGTCAAGACGCTTCAACTGGTTACCCAACAGACCTGCAACACGTTCAATAGCATCTTGTGTTCCTACCACCATCACACGGTCTCCCACCTGCAAACGCAAGTTACGGGCAGCAAACAAGTCCATACCTGAACGGTTTACACGAGTTACATTCACTCCATACATGCTGCTGAAGTGCAGTTCACCCAATGTTTTTCCGTTAATCTGAGGTTGTGTAACCAAAATTCGGCGTGAAACCATCGGCTTATCCGAATGATTGGTCGCATTCCAGTCCATATCAATACTCGGACCGATAAAGGTCATGATAGCTTCTGAGTCATCCTCCGCACATACGATAAACATCTTGTCTCCCAAGCGCAACACCGTATTTGCGTTCGGCGAAACCATCCGGTTATCTTGAATGATACGCGTACATACAAAATCGCGTGCCAGAAAAGCCTGAACCTGAGAAAGTTTCTTACCCGTCAAAGCCTCGTTCTGCACCTTCAGTGAAATAGTGTAAGGTTTCAGATGAGGATTGGCTTCCTCTTCCTGCTGGATTTCTTCAGCTTCCCGGTTCATATCCACCCGGCACAAATAACGGATTACAATCATAGACAAAATGATACCCATTACTCCCAGCGGATAAGCACAGGCATAACCCATTGCAATTTCCGGACCGTTATAACTCAGCTGCTGCAAAGCTTCGTTCGCCGCACCAAGACCTGGAGTATTCGTTACCGCACCACAAAGGATACCTACCATCATCGGCATTTCCACACGCCCCTGCAGAGCGTAGTAAAGAGCCAATGCAACTGCAATATTTAACATGACTATGCCCACCGCAAGCAAGTTCATGGTTATACCTCCCTTCTTAAATGAAGAGAAGAATGAAGGACCAACTTGTAAACCGATACAGAATACAAACAATATCAGTCCGAAGTCTTGAATAAACGAAAGAATTGCCGGATTTCCGGTGAAACCGAAATGCCCGACCATAATTCCCACAAACAAGACAAATGTAACTCCCAGTGAAATACCGAAGAATTTAATTTTTCCCAACAAGACCCCTGCGGCGATGACAAATGCATATAATGCAACAATGTGGGCTATCGAGTTAGGATTCGTTAACAAATCTTGTAGCCAATTCATAATATTAAATCGTTTTATTTTTCGTGAGACAAAAGTAACAAATAAAAACCATAGTACAAATTTTTCTACAAAGACTTTAAATCATAAGCACGGCTCTTTGGTTCATTCAAGTGCGGCACTTTCATTTAACAATGAGGTCTGCTTTCAGTACTTCTTGGGAAGTACTCCAGTACTTTCTAAGGAGTACTCCGGTACTTCCAAGAGAGTACTGGCTTTAAGTGAAAGAGCCGTGAAATCCATAAGGAAGAGCATCCAAAGAAAAAAGGTGATTAATGAAATGTATGCAAACAACATGTCATTAACCACCTTCCGGGGAAAATCTTTATTAATTTAAGCATCCGCCAAACGGATACCTCCCTCTTCTAAAACAACCAGACGCTTCTTATATAACTCGCCTACTGCTTTCTTAAATGTTTTCTTACTCACACCAAACGTTGCATATATCAGTTCGGCATCTGTTTTATCATTCATCGTGGTAAATCCCTGATTATCCTTGATATGCTGTAAAAGAACCTCTGAAAAATCATCTACTTTACGTACTCCTCCCCGCTGAAGTTCCAAGTCTATTTTTCCATCCTCACGCACTTGCTTTACATAAGCCTGCATACGCATGCCAGGTTCCAAAGTACGGAATACTTCATTACGATATAACATTCCGCTGTATTGGTTATCCACAATTACTTTAAAGCCAAGATCGGTTTGCTGCCACACCATCAAATCTACCGTTTCTCCCTGCCGATATCCTGCTCTATCCTTCGACAGATAACGCTCTACCTTTGCCGAAGCAACAATACGGTAACTTTCTTCATCCAAGTGAACATGTACAAAGTACTTCTTTCCTTTTTGCATCTTCAGTTTCTGTTCACGGAACGGAACAAAAAGGTCTTTCATCAATCCCCAGTCTAAAAAAGCTCCATACTGATTCACCCAGGCTACTTCTAAATAAGCAAATTCACCCACCTGGGCGTAAGGGGTTAATGTCGTTGCCACCAGGCGTTCATCCATATCCAGATAAATAAAAACATTCAGTATGTCACCCGGTTTACAATCTTCAGGCACATAACGTTTGGGCAACAAGATTTCACCATCCTCGTCTCCATTCAAATACATACCGAAGTCTACTTCTTTTACAACCTCCAGTTGATTATATCTTCCTAATAGTATATGGCTCATATTTTCCTATTTTGCTGTAAAGATAAAAAGTTTTTCTGGTTAAACATGATGAACTTGTCGAGTTTTATTTTTACGACCTGCTTTTATGAAGATACTTATAATAGCTTAACACTTTATAATAATAAGGTCCCGGCACTCCTCTCATAAACCTTAAATACTTTTTCGAACATTTCAGCCAGATATATCACGCCACAAAAACTGAAAAAACAAGTAAATTACTTTTTTTACAAAAAACAAGCCTCACGCTAAGTATTTTTTCATTTAAATTTGTTATTATAACACATGGTATTAATTCATATAAATCTTATAACATGAAAAAACAATTCACTTCTCTGTTTGCAGGATTGGCTTTATTAGCTCTGGCAGCCTGCTCTCAAAAGCCAGAAACGATTGAGGTAAAATGGGCTACATTTAATGTCCGCTATGACAATCCTGAAGACAGTTTAAATAATTGGAAGTATCGAAAAGATACAGTGGCCAATTTTATCAAAGCACATAATTTAGATGTTGTAGGTATGCAGGAGGTTCTACACAATCAATTGGAAGACCTCAAAGCCCGACTTCCTGAATATGCAGAAGTTGGCGTAGGACGCGATGATGGAAAAACCGAAGGAGAATATGCTCCCATATTCTTCAGAAAAGACCGCTTTGACGTTCTCGACAGCAATACTTTCTGGCTCTCTCAATATCCAGACAGCGTTGGTTTCATTGGATGGGACGGAGCATGCACCCGCATTGCAACATGGGCAAAATTAAAAGAAAAGGGAACCGGGAAAATCGTTATGGCTGTAAATACTCACTTTGACCATATCGGAGTAGAAGCCCGTACCAAGAGTGCTTTACTTATCATCGAAAAAATAAAGGAAATAGTGGGAAACCAGCCCGCTGTACTTACTGGCGATTTTAATGTTTCGGAAAAGTGGGATGCCTATCAAACCATTACCACCAATGAATTTATAATGAAAGATGTTGCTAAAATTGCAGAAAAAACAGAAGGTATAAACTATACCTTCCATGATTTTGGTAAAATACCGGGTGACTCTTGCGAAAAAATTGATTTCATCTTTGTAACTCCACAAATCAAAGTATCAAACAGTTTTATTCCTAAAGAGACAGAGGAACAAACCGGATTTCTTTCCGACCACAATCCGCATTTAGCTACTTTGATATTTTAATGGAAGATTTACCCAACCGACGATAACAGGTAAAAGATAAGGATAACATATGCTGATTACAACAATAGGTATTAGCAATTTATTATTCAGCAGCCACTGATTAGAATTAAAAACTCACCAAAGTAAACCTTTTCCGGTTTCACCTTGGTGAGTTTTTTCTTCTTACTATCTGCAGCTTTAAAGCACATCCAAAATCTGCCCGTCTACCATATGAATGATACGGTCTGTCTGACCGGCCAGGCCCTCATCATGAGTTACAATAACAAACGTCTGTCCCAGTTTATCACGCAAATCAAAAAACAAACGATGTAACTCTTCTTTATTCTGCGTATCAAGACTACCAGACGGCTCATCAGCGAAAACTACCGACGGATGGTTTATGAGCGCACGGGCTACTGACACACGCTGCCGCTCTCCACCTGAGAGTTCAGCCGGCTTATGCGAAGCACGATCAGACAAGCCTAAAAAGTCCAGCATTTCAAGCGATTTCTTACGCGCCTCTCCAGCCGAAACACCCTGAATCAAAGCAGGAATAGTTACATTCTCTAAAGCGGTAAACTCAGGAAGAAGCTGATGAAACTGAAAGACGAAACCAATTTCTTTATTGCGGAAAGCTGATAATTCTTTTTCTTTCAGCAAATTGACAGCTACACCATTAAAGAAGATATTTCCACTGTCGGGCTTATCCAAGGTACCCATCAGTTGAAGCAACGTAGTCTTTCCTGCTCCACTCGGACCCACAATACTTACCACCTCACCTTTAGTGATTGTTAAATCAATTCCTTTCAGAACTTGAAGTGAACCGAAACTCTTGGTTACTCCCTGTAATTCTATCATTTGCTCAAGTTGTTTAGTTTATAAGTTGTTGAATTTAGTCTTAAGCTATCAAAACTTTTCCTTTCAACCAGCCAGATACATAATAGATATCGGTATTATATCCTCTCAAATACATCTGAAACCTGGCATCTATATCTCCGTTCCCCTTCTTATATTTTCCGAATTACATATTCAGCCAAATAACAGCCAAACACAGCCGGCATATAACTGACAGTTCCGGTGGTAGATTTTTTATTTTGTTCATCATCAACCAAGATAACCGCCTTTTCATCGGCTTGTTCAGTACTGAACACCACCGGAAGTCTTCGCTTTACTCCCATTTTCTGCAATCGTTTTCTTACAGCCTTACTCAAGCCGCAATGATAAGTTTCCCATAAATCAGCGAAACGTACTTGAGTTATATCTTTCTTAGCTCCAGCACCCATGCTGCTTACAATTTTTATTCCCCGTTGCATTGCATGATAAATCAAGTAACATTTAGGAGCTACCGTATCAATAGCATCTACGATAAAATCAAACTTCCGGCTATCAAGCAGCTCCGGGATAGCCTCATCTTTCAAATAAACCGGAAGTACAGTCAAATCCAACTCAGGATTAATATCACGGAAGCGTTCCGCCAAGACTTCAGCCTTCGGACGTCCCAATGCCGAGTGAGTCGCAGGAAGCTGCCGGTTTATGTTAGTAGGCTGTACCGTATCGGCATCTACAAGAGTCATATGTCCCACTCCGGCACGGCAAATCATCTCAGCCGCATAAGCTCCTACTCCGCCCACTCCGACAATCAGCACATGCGCCTTGCGCAGACGTTCCATTTTTTCTTCACCCAGTAACAGTTCGGTACGTTGCTGCCACTGTCTTACATCGTTACTCATGAGTTTTTAAACCATTTATAGAACCAGTTTCCCACTTTATCATAATACTGTGTTTCTGCCATACCTCGTGGATCAGCAAATGAAAGCGATTCATTAGGGTCGCCTTTTTGGTCAGGATACAGCAACATGATACTATTATTATTAAAGTATTTAGAAATCTGCATCGGAAGACGCTCGAAAGAAGAGTCATAAGAAATCGAACCACGACGTGAACTCACAATTACCAGCAAATGATCAAAATTTACCTGTCCGGTAATAATCAGCAAATCGTCCCAGTCTTCCAGTTCCTGATATTCAGTCAAAACATCCTTATGCTTTTTGGTAATATATCCCTTGATATAACCTAACGTCTGCGGATGAGCAAAGAAATGCAAACGACATCCTAACTGACTGCTCATGCGACACAGATGAGTTATCCATTTCACAAAGCCATGCTCAAATTCCGACTTAGGCGGAACAGCCACAATGATACGCCGCAACGTATTCACCGGAATCAAGAAACGAGCAATCATCACCTGCTGGTAAGTACTCTTCAACAAGTTTTCCGTTAAGTTTCCAAAGAAAGAATCCACAATGCTTGCTTTATAATGCAAACCTATAATAATACTGTTTGCTTCATTCTCTTTGGCTGTATGCAAAATACCTGTAGTGATGTTCAAGTCAAAGCGACTCACAGTTTTAAGTGGAACATTGGCGGAAGCCGCAATCTGAGCAGCCCGTTCCAAACTCCGTTTTCCCCTCATCTCCAACTTAACCGAATCGTTATTATCATTGACCACGCTTAATGCCACAAGATTATCGGTTCGCTTTTCATCACGCACCACCATAGCCAGTTCCATCAAGCTATCAATAGTTTCCGGATTAGCTACCGGAATCAAGAAACGTTCCTTCTCCTGCGCCTTTTCTTCATGCAGTTCCGCATCATCCATCGCCACACGCTTGGCGGCATATTCCGTAATGAAAGAACTCACCACACAAGTCACCAAGATAAGCAAAATCGTTCCGTTTAATACATCTTCATTAAGCAGTCGCTGCCCATCAGGCAGTATAATATTATATCCCACCAATACGGCTGCCAGAGTTGCTGCAGCCTGCGCATTGCTCAATCCGAACATCAATTCACGCTCCAATGCGCGCATCCGATATATTTTCTGCGTACACCATGAAGCAATCCATTTTCCCAGCAAAGCCACCACAATCATTACCCCTGCCACCTTCAAGGAATCAAGATGACCGAACAAAACTTTCACATTAATCATCATACCCACTCCTATCAAGAAGTAAGGAATAAACAAAGCGTTGCCCACAAACTCCAGATGACTCATCAAAGGAGACACATGAGGAATCAGCCTGTTCAGAACCAGACCTGCGAGGAAAGCTCCCAAAATACCTTCCATTCCTATAAACTCCATCAGTCCGGCTCCTAAAAAGACCATCGCCAATACAAATATATACTGCACTACAGAGTCTGTATAACGACGGAAAAACCATCGCCCTATACGAGGAAATGAATACATGATAATCAAGGTCAGTACCAGAACCTTCAAAACCAGCCATACAATAAACCAATCCGAGTCACCACTCTCATTGTACATACCTCCGATTACAGCCAAGACCAACAAAGTCAACGTATCTGTAACCGCAGTACCTCCCACCGCTATACTTACAGCCCGCTGTCGGTTTATTCCATAACGAATCACAATAGGATAAGCAATCAATGTATGAGAAGCATACATACTGGCAAGCAGTATGGAGGTCATTAAACCATATCCCAGCAAATACTGATTGGTCCATATCCCTATTCCCAGCGGAAATATAAATGCCAGAAGTCCCAATACAGTTGCCTTACCACGAATACTCTTGAAATCCTCCATATTCATTTCGAGTCCGGCAAGGAACATGATATAATACAAGCCCACCTTGCCAAACAATTCGAAACTGCTGTCACGTGCCAGAATATTAAAACCATGCTCTCCCACCACGAGACCGGCAAGAATCATGCCGATGATATGAGGAATGCGCAAACGTTCCAGCACAATTGGTGCAAAAAGTATGATAACCAGCACAAGGAAAAAAATCCACGTAGGGTCAGCAATCGGAAAATGGATATCAAAATTTACCAAATCAAACCATTCTTTCATAAAGATGTACACTCTAATTTCATTTTAGGAACAAAAATACGAAAAAAGTTCTGCACATCCCGTTTTTTATTTCAAAATGTTTTATTTTTGCAGCAGGATATTCAAGTTGAATACAAACAAGAGATTATTAACGCACACAAAAAAAAGAAAAAAGAAAATGAAAGTAGCTATTGTTGGTGCGAGCGGAGCCGTAGGACAAGAGTTCTTGCGCGTGCTCGAGGAAAGAAATTTCCCGATTGACGAGTTAGTATTATTTGGTTCATCACGCAGTGCCGGCCGAAAATACACCTTCCGCGGTAAAGAAATTGAAGTAAAACTCTTGCAACACAACGATGATTTCAAAGGAGTTGACATCGCTTTCACCTCAGCCGGAGCAGGCACATCCAAAGAGTTTGCCGAAACAATTACTAAATACGGTGCTGTGATGATTGACAACTCAAGCGCATTCCGCATGGACAACGACGTACCATTGGTTGTTCCAGAAGTAAACCCTGAAGATGCATTGAATCGTCCGCGAGGCATTATTGCAAATCCGAACTGCACCACCATCCAGATGGTTGTCGCATTAAAAGCCATCGAAAACTTATCCCATATCAAACGCGTACATGTATCTACATACCAAGCTGCCAGCGGAGCCGGTGCAGCTGCCATGGACGAACTTTACGAACAATACCGTCAGGTGTTGGCAGGCGAACCTGTAACCGTAGAGAAATTTGCATATCAGCTGGCATTTAACCTGATTCCGCAGATTGACGTATTTACCGAAAACGGCTATACCAAAGAAGAGATGAAGATGTATAACGAAACACGTAAAATCATGCACTCCGACATTCAGGTAAGTGCTACCTGCGTACGTGTACCTGCGCTTCGCTCTCACTCTGAAAGCATCTGGCTGGAAACAGAACGCCCCATCAGCATAGAAGAAGCCCGCAATGCTTTTGCCGATGGTGAAGGTTTGATTTTAATGGATAATCCTGAAAAGAAAGAATACCCTATGCCGCTCTTCCTTGCAGGTAAAGACCCCGTTTATGTGGGACGTATCCGTAAAGACCTTACCAATGAAAACGGACTGACCTTCTGGATTGTAGGCGACCAGATTAAAAAAGGTGCCGCTCTGAATGCGGTTCAGATTGCTGAATATCTGATTAAAGTAAAAAATGTAGGATAATCCATCCTCACATACGATAAAAAGCGGGTGGCATTGAACTCATGCGTTCAAATGCCACCCGCTTTAGTTTATATCCATTTCGAATGAAAGGCGTTCCGGTTAGTCTTCATAATCATACACCAGACTGAAATCATCAATCCACATCACACATTCTCCTCCCGTAAAATAATCGCCGTACTTACTTGCAGAACAAACAATCAGCAAAGAAGTCGGAACCCGGTTGGTAGCGCGATAATCCAATTTGACTTCAAAAGACTTATACTCATTCACGTCTTCCCCACACGTCATTTCCCCGTAAGCAATCACATGAGGGTCATTCTTGTCAAAGTACTTCCCGTTATTATTATTATCCGTCCGGATTTCAACTGCAGTCTTCTGTCCGGTTTCAGCATTTTGAGTAAGTTCCCAGTCACCTAATGCTACCCAAACAATACAAGTATCAGGCTGGTTCTTCAGCTTTTCATATCCTTTGGAAACCTCTGTTATCGGAGCGGTTTTATACTTGAACCATCCTTTAAGCGCAGTAGGATAAGATACGAATTCACGTCCAAAGCCTAAGATGCCATTGGTTCCTTGGGTCTTCTTATATTCTCCCACAAACAAGTTACCCGCAGCAAACTTCACTCCCAAAATATTTTGAGAAGACAAACAAGCTGCATACTTTCCGGTTGATCCGGGGCGGATATCCGTTACATTCGTTGTAACGTTCTTCTCACCTACAATGGCACTTCCGTGATTACCAGTATCCCAAAATTTCGAACCATCTTTTGCCCACGGACAGATAACCGACTTTTCACTCGTATGCCAGTCTTCGAATCCCATATTGGGGAAACTACCCATATCTACCGTAGAGAATTGAACTTCTTTCGCTCTCTGCCCATCTGAAAAGGCTCGGCATTCATACGTAGTATTTGCTTTTAAGTGAGGAACCCGGGCATAAAACTGTCCGCCATTCACCGTTACATACTCTTTTGGAACAGCAATCCAATTTTCAGCGCCTGCCTCACGGTACTCAAACCCACACTCCGTACCAGCCACACCAGCGCCATACATCCAAGCTACATTTACCCATCCGTCAGCACGTTCGGTCAGCACATCACTATCGCTGTTATAAACCTTCACAGTCCACTCTTCATCGATAAAGTCGCTGTAAGTTACATGAATCGTTGTTTCTGCATAATTTGCATATCGGTTCCAGGAAACAGCAGGAAGTCCTTCCGTACTTCCATTATAAGCAGCACCAGTCGGACCAAGCTTTAAGTCCACCAGCTCAACGTCTCTCAAAGAAGCACTTTTCGTTATATTAATGGTCACCAAGCGCTTGTCTTCATCAAAAACCGCATTTCCCACCTGATTACTTACTGTCAAGCGACGCTCAATCGGCTGGTTACGCATGATTTTCCACACATAATCCTGATATAAAGACAACGTAACCTCTACATCATTCGTCAAGTCTATCACATCACCCGAAGACAAAGCAGCTACTGCCTTATCCGTATATCCAATCGAGTCAATCTTTACCTTCTTAGGATTTACCGTTTCAGCCAAAGTCACCGTTGCCGTTCTGTCTTTTTCAGAAAAAGACGTAGTTCCTATCTGCCCCTCTACCTTCAAAGCAGTAATCGACAAAGGGATACGTGCAAAAGGAATATCATTTTTAATACAGCCGCACAACACCGCAGCCAACAGCAGCAGCATTCCCAGCTTATAAAATAAGGTTCTTACCATAATTACATGCAAATAGTTATTCCTATGTTAATATTAAGAATATTAATTTTAAAGTTTGCTCCACTCGTGCTTCGCTTACCTTCTTCGCCCGACTCATTCCGCTGTTTTTCCGAGCGGTATCTAAATCCGGCTACACCAAAAGACATTTCCGCACATACATTAGGCATGATGAAAACAGCTACACCCGGATTAATACCAAGGTGAAGTTCGTTAATCGTAGTTTCCGTATGCTTCAATCCTTCCTCTTCGGTTCCGGAGTTATAATTGGATGTTCCGTGTTTATAAGTTAGAGTCGTTTCATTAAACAAGCCGAAACGTCCCCCGCCATCCAAGCCTACATAAGAGCGGTTAAATACTCCCACCGAATATAAATCTTCAGTATATCGCATATTACTCAACGAAAAGCTTAAGTCACTTCCTAAGTCAAGGTCGATATTGCCCACATCACCCACCAAGTGATTATAACCGAACTTTGCACCGAGAACCAAGTTGTCTTTTATGGTATACCCCACATAAGGATGAATCGCCTTGATACCTAAGTTCATGTCCATTCCTCCCAGCAAGGAATAAAGCAAGCTACTGTCATCGCTGTCAAAGTTCACATACGAGAAGGTCAATCCGCCAATCCACTTTCCTTTCGGGATAAACTTGTAATTAACGATTCCCCGGTCATATCGTCCCATCGGTTTGATACGAATCAGGTTATTCGACTCTACCGTCTCTACTTTCTTGCTTAATTTAGGTTTTTCCAGATAAATGGTGTCATGAATCACAATCGTATCACGAGTCTGTGCATATCCTTCCTGAAGGCTGCACATCAAGAAACCTATCAAAATAATTAGCTTATATAATCCTTTCATACACTACAAGTAAAAGGCTACTCCCAAGCCGATTGAGAAAATATTGATATGAAAATTCGCTTTGCTCGAAGAGCGCTCTCCGGTATAAATCTGATCACGCTTCTGATGGGTCTTGCTGAAGTCAACTCCCAAGACACCCACACTGACCTCCACTGCCGTATAATTGTTGATGAAAGCCACGATTCCGGGAGAGACTCCGATGCCCAAATCAGTGGAAGTGGAATACGTTCCGGTCAGTTCATTGCCTTCCTTGGTGACCAACTTCGACTGGCTTCCACCAAACTTCAACTGTGTTTCGGCATAAAGAGCAAAGCGCTTGCTGCTTCCCAAGTTAATATAGTTACGCATGATTCCCATTACGCTGTATGAATGCGTAAGTTCATAGGTATCATTCAAGTCGATGGTCAAGTCATCATCCAGACTGAAGCCCACATTGTCGAAGCGGGTCAGCGTACGGCCATACGAGAAGCGTCCTCCCAATGCGAGGTTATTTTTTATACCATAAACCAACAGCGGACTCACTTTAAACGTATAACCATCGGAGTTAAACTTATCAATGACCAAGAACTGATAATTTTCTTCCGTATGCTCGGAGTAAGAAACTGAAGTTCCCACAATCCATTGTCCTTTCGGAACAAATACATTGTCGGCAATCTTCCGCTTCCCCTCTTGCTGTGCATGGACATTCAGCGTTGCCATGCACAAAAGGGTTATGAGATAAATAATTTTTTTCACCGTTTCTTTATTGTTTTGATAGTTTACTTTCTTCGTAAATTAACTCAAGGTCGTCCAGCCACATCTTGCTGCTTGTGCTACCTGAATAATAATCACCATATTGACTGGACGAAGCTACTACAATAATATGCGTTGGAATACGCTCAGTTCCTCCATAATTCGTATAATCGATAGGAATGATAACCTCCTTCAAACTTCCATTTTCCTCTGTCTTGCCCGTGAAGATCATTTCACCATATCCTATGGTTCCCTTATCTTTTGGATTGAAAAGAGATGGTCCTAAGGTACGCACCACTACAGGCCATTGAGAGCCATAATGCGCATCATTAGAAGTCCAATCACCTACAGCTATATAAATAATACCTTTATCTTGGTCTCCTTTCTTTATTTTATCCGTTTCGGTATAATCCACGCTTCCGGGAGTATAACGCACCCAGGCACGCAAAGCCAATGGGCGAGACTTCCAAGGACGTCCCCATCCTAAGATACCGTAATATGTCTTTTCCGTGTCAATGAATTTACCAACAAACAAGTTTCCTGCGGCAAACTTGCCGATTGAACCTAACCCGACAAACTTAGATTCTAACATTGCCGAATAGTTTCCTCCATGTTTCACATTTCCATCCGGATAAGTAACATTCTTGTTCATCTTTGCAGAACCATGATTTCCAGAATCCCAAAACATGTCCTCTCCTGAACCATGAATCAACTTTGGAACACCTCCCGACCAGTTCTCAAACCCGCTGTTAGGCAGCTGAAGAGCCGCTTCCGTAGTGAACTCGCAAGTCTGATTAGAAACCTTATCTCCTTCGAGTACTTGATACTCATACGTTGTCCCCGGAGTCAGTCCCTTGATTTCATCCGATGTAATGGTCTTCTTGTTTTCTCCCAGTTTCGCCTGAATATTATCAATCCAGTTTGAATCTTCTTTCTTCCGGTAACGGAAAGACAACTGAGCATCCGGAGCAGGCGTGCGACCCTCGATAACCTCTGCATAAAGCGTTACACGGTCTGCCCAAATCTGATACGGATAAGGGATGTTCACCGCACGGATATTGGCATTGGATACCGAAATCGTCCAGTCGATGGTACTGGTACGGGCAGCTGTATTTCCTTCCACTGCCGTATCGGTCGCCTTATAACTAATAAGATGCTCACCTTCCTCTTGCAACAATTCATTAAGCGAATTTCCCCAGCTCATGGTCAGCAGTTTTTCCTGCGATGTTACCGTAATGCCTTTTTCCAGCAATGCCGCGCGTGTTGCCTCATTCATCAGATTGAGTTCGGCAGAAGCCAAGCCCAGTTTAGTAAACACCTTGCTCGTAACCGAAGCCTCTGCCAACGGAGTAGAAGTATAAATCTTCACCTCCGGCTGAATCTGGCTGTTCAGTTCCAAGAACCAAGGCTGCTTCATATCCACTTCTTCCGACTGGTTTACTGCACGGAACTGCGGACGCTGATAAATCAGGATCTCTTCCTCCTTTTTAGCTAAAGGCGTTTCATCCACTTTCAAATCAATGAAAGCTCCCCCTTCATCAGTGGGAGGTGCCGGAGTTTCCAAATCGGAAATCTTATAAGTCAGCGTATATAAAGTAGACTTTTTAGCCGACTCAATGCGATTGGTCTGCGTAAACTTCCGTCCGTTCTTTGCCACACCGGTAAATGTACAAATCAGATATTCTTTTCCCTGAGGAAGCGAGTAATAACCCGTCTTCTCTTCAGCCGCTTCTTTCTGATAAGGATAAGTCAGCGAACCGCCATCCACATCCACAGCTACTGAAACTTCTCCCTTCTCCAGATACGGTTCCAGCGAAGCATCAAATACCACTTTAGCCAAGGTATTCATCACGTTGCACACCACCTCTACCGGAGTGGTTTGTGCCTGATGGATTTCAAACGATTTGTTTCCCTCGTAATACTTCTTGTCAAAAGACGCATCTACCGAGTCACCCGAAGTGATGCGCACGCGGTACGCACCGCTCGACAAAGACAGTCCGGGTTCTTGCAAGGTAGCATCCCACCCGGCATGCTTATAAATCAGTTTTTCTCCTTTATAAATACGGACTCTACAGTTCTTCTTCAATTCCTCTTCGGGCGAAGTCTCGCCTTCAGGAGCACCTGCCCGTGAAATGATTTGCACTTCATCGTTCACCTGCGCACGCAGACGAAGCGTTCCCTCTCCATCGAGCAGGGCGCGGTCATCGCGGCTGCAAGCCAAACAAAGGCAGGCCATACCTACGAATGCTATATATAATTTCTTCATCCTTCCTTACTTGGCGTTTGTACTGTCAACAGTCAGCGTAGCCTTTACCGAACTGTTGTTATTATCTACCACTTCAATAATAAACCGATGGATACCGGCGAACTCCCCTTTCAGCAAAGGCATGAACTCGGTTACATCGAATTTCACCAGCTGCTGATTGATAACCTGTTCACTCACCGGAAGTTTCAGTCCCTTCAGCGTTTCTTTCAAAGTGCCCGGATAAGCCAAATCGAACGGACCGCCGAACATTTCCTGGATAACCCCGGCAAAGGTTTCATTTTCCGATGCAATTTCCACCTTCACGTGCGCAATGCCATCGGGAGCCATCAAGTTTACCACCACCTTCTGGTTCAAGTTGGTAACCGGCTGGCTGAGGTCGAAGCCATCGCCTTCTATCGCCGGTTTACCGAAATCCAAAATTTCATCTTCCTCCGGCAATACCGCACCCGTTTCATTTACGGCAATCAATTTCTCATCTACTGAAATTCCGGGTGCATGGAAACTTCCGCCTGTTCCCGGGTCGATGCCCGTCACCGATTCCTTATATTTATAAGTAACAATCAGTTCGGTTCCGAGCGCAATTTCAGCATACGATTTGGTGATGGACACCGGCTCCCCCTCTACACTGTCTTGAAAGACCACGTCGACTACATTGTTTTCCGCTTTACCATGGAAGAAGCCCGACTTCGTCTCGTCTTTGGTATATTCCAGTTTCTCCTCGCCCACCTTTACGGTCACCTTCACATCATCGCCCAACAAAGCCATCAGTTTGTCTTCATATTTCACCGTAACCTTTACGTTATGAAGCGTACATTTCACTTCACCGATTTCCGTAATTTCATCCTGTCTGATTTCAAACGGCTTTTCAGCAGCACAATAAGGTGTATCGAAAGCCGCACCGGTTACTTCGGGGGCATGTGCCACCAGTTTATAGGTACCCGTCTTCAAGGTGAAGATTTCGGGCATCTCGGCATATTTCCATTCCTGCAGTTTCCCACCGTCGGCTGCATACACAGTAATCAAGTAATCTTTGATGTCGGCAGATACGCGTGATGCGGTCACCAGCGGCTCGGTATCGGCTGTTACTTGCATGGAGGATAGTTTCAGTTGTCCGAAAGTATCCATCTGAAAACTTACTTTTTCGCTATGGCAAGCGGTCAATGCAATGAGCATCGACAAAACGGTAAGTGAAATGAGTTGTAAGCGTTTCATATATTTTCTTTTTTTATTTTATTCATAAATTAATTGTATGTCGTCAACCGTTAAAATACTTCCAATATGGCGAGAATCTCCATAACCAGCCTTCCAAGCTCCTTTACTACCTTGAATATCCTTCGTTGACGGAGCTTCTGCATCGGTCGACATAAAGACAAGTGTCATTGAAGCAGCTTTAGCTTTCGTATTTGTATAATTGATAGCAAACTCTCCCATTGTGTACACATTGGAACTTTGAGAAATTTTCACTTCTCCACTTCCTATTTCATTCTTCTCCGAATCATAAACCTTTACATAAGCCTTGGTCGATTCATTGTTATACGAATAGAATTTATAATAGAACTGTATTTTTTGCGGTCTGGATGCAAAGTTATGTCCCAAGGTTTGTTTTTGAGAGGCTCGGTCGTATGTTCCGATAAACAATTCCCCTCTTTCACGATATTGAGTATTATGACTAAAATCACTCCAGTTATTAGCTCCATATCCAACTGTTGCGATTTCCATTGCAGTATTTCCACCATGTGCTCCTTCCGATAACGACTGTCCACCATGTTTAGTCCAATGCCAAGAAGCGGTATGAACGCTGGACGCATTGGTAGGCATCGTTCCCGGATAAGCACAATAATACCAAGAAGCAACACCACTCTGCTCTTGTGTGGTCTTATCATTCAGCGTACTCCACCATCTGTCAGATTCTGTTCTGGCGTACGGATAAAAAGAATAAATATGTTCACCTCCAGAAAGCCATATAGAATTATACCAAACCTCGTCATCGTACCATTCTTCAAACCCACTGTTCGGCACCTGTTTTTCCTCTTCCGTAGTCACTTCCACTTCATTCGATTTATCCTTAGAACCATCGCGCATTCTTACACGGAAGCGGAACTTCGTATTTGAAGGAACCCCATGTACAGCCACACGTGTACCTACTCCCGGCTGATAAGCGTCCACTTCTCTCAAATCCTCCAATACAAACCGGTTTCCGTCGCCTTCCTTTTGGTATTCCACTCGCACCTGACTTGCTTCCGCATTATATAGATGGAAGATTACTTTCTTCGCCCATACATCGTAATCGCCAGCCACTTCAATACCGTAGCCCACCTTCACTTGCGTTTCACGGGTATACGATTTGGATTCCCCCGACAAAGTGAAGGCTTCCTTAAACTTCACCTCCTGAGGAGCGGTCAGCGTAACGGTAAAGTTCTTGCCGTCCTCTGTTTCCGAAGATTTATAAGTAAACATCTTCTTCTGGTCGCCCTCCTTTATATAATAGAGCAACTTGTCCGGACTTCCCTTAAATCCGGCATTCTCGGTGAGATACTGCACCTTCACCTTACACTCCTGCCCCATGAATGGTGCATCCTCGTCTGCCGTAACCATTGCAAAATCGCAAGCAGTTACCTTGATGGTCAATACCAGCGTCTCTTTGCCCGATGATTTACCGTAAAGGTCGGTTGCATTCTTCAAGGTAAACTGATGGCTACCAGTAGGAAGTTCCGCCAGAAGAGCCGTAAAATCCACCATCGCCATCTGTTCCGTATTACCGGAAAATCCTTTCACGCTCAGTCCCATCTCCTTCAAGATTTTTGCATGCACGCCCGGTTTGGCCAAATTAACAGAAGCAGGGAAACCCTTTCCCGTCAAAAATTCAGACTGAGTTTCCAAGGTACATCCGGTAAGTCCTCCTACCGCATTGATATAGGCATAAACCTTCTTATCCAAGATATTACCTTCCAGCATCTCAAACACCTCTCCACTTACAAAGCCCTGCGCCTTGAAATAAGGAGCCGGAGCGTTCAGCGCCTCATCGGTTACCGGAAACTCCACCTGCTCTTCCTGAGAAACCTTCTCTGAGAAAGAAACCGTCATAGTAGCCGAACCCGCATCCACATCGAGCGTCAGCGTATAGGCATGCTGTGCCTGGGCATCAATCTCTTTCACCTTATACACCGCATCGGCTGCCTGTCCGGCTTTCTTGACTGCCACATTCACAGCCAACTTTCCCGGAGCAAAGTACGCAAAGCGTTCTTCTCCCTGCTTATATTCCACGGTTTTCCCCTTTCCGGTAGAAACCGAAGCCGAATAAGAAGCAAAGTATTCTTTAAAACGATCAGTATATTCTATTTTCAACTTCGCATTCGCCAGTTTACAAAGGATGCTCACCGGAGTCACTTCTCCTTTCTTGATGGCGAAGTCGGTTTTCCCTTCGTAACAACCCTGCTCAAACCCCTCGGCCGACAAGTCGCCTTTCCAAGCCTTAGCCGTATAAACCGACGGACGAAGTTCAGGCTTCTCATCTTCCTGCATTTCTGCATACGTAGCCCATTCACAAATCACCTCTCCTTGTTTTTCTACTGCCACAGAAAAATCTTCCACACCAGCAGCACTTCCTGTTCCTGCACGCGAAACAACCTGATCGCCTACAATAACCTCGGTGGTCGCCTTCAAATCAATTAAAAACGAACCCGTCACTCCATTATCGGCTCCACTGTCTTTCGAACAAGCTGATAAAAAGAGCGTCAACAGTCCTCCCAAAAAGGTAAAAAAAATCTTTTGTCTCATTGCTATTTTTACAAACTATATTTTATCGGCTGCAAAGTAACACCAATCCGTAAAAGCGTACAAGGTCTAAATTTTATATTTTTGGTCGTTTCTTCACAACTCTTACACCTTCTCAAACTTAAACAGCGGATTTTTACCTGTTTACACATATATATAATTCGCCTAAAATTAAAATAACCTTCTTTGCAACATCATTGAAAAAGCCATAAAAAAACGCCTAGGCGTTCACATGAAAACGCTTAGACGTTTCCGGTTAAACGCTTAGGCGTTTCAAATGATTTGCCTAAGCGTTTTTCAACCGATACCTAGAAGATATAACTTCCGACTAAAAACAGTTTCTTTTACTTGACTCTGCATTAAAAGGCATAGCCAAATCCGAGGTTCAGGTAAATGGAATACATACTGAAATCAATGGTCTGGAAATCTTTTTTGAAAATATCGTTCAGCCCCCAACTCAAATCAGCATGAACAGTGAGGTGTTTGAATGCTCTCCATTCAGCACCAGCCTGCAAACCCCACTGAAAATGCCGCAGTTCTCCAGAGAAATCATAAGTTGCTGTATTTCCTTCACTGAAATCAACGCGTGCCCCTCCTTCATCGGGTGTGCGCAAATGCCCGTCATACACATATCCCGAGAAATTTCCATCGGTAAGATATGAAAGATAAGTTCCCATAGAAACTTGCCAGCGTGCATTGAAGCGGTAATTCATCAAGACAGGCACCGTAAGATAGGCGTTTTTCACCTTGGTTTGCACACCTCCCGTCCACAGTCCAGCCAACTTGCCTCCTTCGGCATTTAAAATCTCCATCCCGTAGTTTTTGGTAGTAGCCTTAGTCTCCATACTCCGGTTTTCCAAGCGAAACCCCAAAGTCAGTCCCCATTTCTTCTTTTCGCTAAACCACTTAGTAGCACGACCTTCTATTGAGATACCTACCCCCGGTTTATAACCATCTATACTTCTTATTTCCTCTGGAAGAGGAACCGGAGCCGTACCTCCGATATTAAACCCGGCTCTTACCGCATACTCCCATCCGTGGAGGTAAGAAGTTATGATGCTTGGAGTACGGTCTTTCTGCGCATGTAAAGGAAATGCAACTATTGCCAGCAAGCTGGCTATCAATATTTTTTTCATCGGGTATTTCTTTTTTAGTTCTTTCGTTTTACATTATCTGTTCTTGTAAGCTGAAGCCACAACTATGCGGCAATTACGGCTCCACTTCCAGCCGAATATCGTCTATATAAAGAGTGCTTCCCACGGCTCCTCTAAACCAAGCCCCCTCCTTGCTCGACGAGCAAACCAGCTCCAACTTATACTTACCACTACGCAATTTGGCCGCATCGAAAGCCTTGCTTCCCGGCTGTGTGAACGGAACAGCAAACGAAACCCATTCAGCAGTTTCGCTGACCGGAACACGGGCCATCAGCACAATATCGGAAGAATTGAGTGAGGTATTGCCGTCTAAGAAATCACTACTTTGTTTCACTTCATAAAGAGCAGCATAAATATCGCCTGTATCCTTGCAGCCAGCCACCACATTTCCGTTTTCATCGGTGAACACTTCTCCTGCCTTAAACTTATAAGATCCGCTTAACAGAACCGGCTTCTGATAAAAAGGAAAGCCAAAACGAGTCGCTTTACGGGCATCTTTCAAAGCATTGCTCAAATCAAACGAACCTACAAAAATATTACCTGCTGCAATAGGCATCTTAGGGTTCAACATCATGCCAAAGCTGCCCGTGGTACGAGTTTCAAGCTTTACGCACATACCGTTACGTCCATCGGGGGTCTGAACGGTAGGATAATCTTCACGTCCTTTTGCCATCCCCGTCAGTTTATATCCGGGGTTTCCGCTCACCCACTGTAATACCCGGTCGTGATTTTCGCCTACCACCGTCTGCCGTTCCGCTAAAATATCATAAGGTGCACTGGAGTTTGCCAGCAGATGATCAAACGAATAAGCTAAAGGAAGCTCTGTATCTACGAGTCTTATCAGATAAGGTGTATGGAAAGCCTGGTCTTCGGAAGTCACGGTGAAAGTACGTGAACCCGACTCGCTGAAGTCATACAAATCAATCAGTGGTTTGTCGGTATCCAGCTGAGGGGTTGCTTCGATAGAAGCCTGATCAGCCAATGTAAACTTTAGTTCCTGCAGCGAGTGACTGGCCTGACGCGGAACATACAGATCTATTTTCTTGTTTTCAGTATCGATACTGACCAGCTGTACGTTAGCCCCTTCCACCCCATCGACAGCTGCTTCCCGGTTGAGAGCCTCATCCTGCACACAGGATGCCAATGCCAGAGAGGCAATCAGTAAAAAGGAATATTTCATTTTGTTCTTCATTTAAGTTAGGGGAATGGGACTCCCCTTTTATATCATACTTTATTAACCAAGAAAACGCCCTGACTGTTCAGATGAACAGCCAAGACGTTTCAATCTAATCAAAAAAATATATTATCACAACGATCCGTTTTTATTCGCCGATTACTTCAAATTCATCAAGCAACAAGGTACTTCCTCCTGCTCCTTGAAAGCGATCACCTAACTTACTTGAAGAGCAGACAATAGCTAAATAATATTTTTTCGAAGCATCATAGCTCTTTCCATTTACAAACGTAAAAGGTATTTCAAAATGAGTCCATTCAGCTTTTGCAGTTCCGTCGGGCAGCACAGCCACAGCCACATGGCGAGGAGACTCATTGATGTTATGACCATTTAAAGGAATATTTTTGCCTTCCTCATTTAGTTCTTCTTCATATAAAACAGCCATTACAGCACATTCATCCACCTTACCTTCTACTACCTTTACATCCTCTGGCTTAGTTGCACCTTCTCCATTGATGTATACTTCTCCCGGAGTGTACTTATACCAGCCTCTGAATGTAACAGGTTTACGATCGTAAGAAATACCAAACTCTGTACATTTCATTTTATCGGTCATAGCATGTTCCATATTGAACTTTCCAGTATATACAGAACCGGAAGTAAGAGCCGGAACCAAAATACTAGCCTTGGCCTTAGTATCCATTGTCACCAACTTAATAGCAGATGTACCTACCTTTTTATCATCGTCTGACTTATAAACGGGCATTCCCTCAATACCAAACAATCCTAACATGTTTGCTCCCTCAGCGCTACTAGCCAGTTGATCTTTCGGCATTGGCAAGTGATAAGTAAAACTTGTAAACCCAGCATCTGTATTTAAGTTCCCTTGTTTTTCTTCCCATTCTTCAAACGAGTAGACCAACACTTTTCCTTGGAACGGCTTTTTCACTGTATAAGTAGTTTTTGTCTTTCCATCTTCAGAAAGCACAGTATACGTTACATCTTTTGAAAATCCTTCTCCGTCCAATGTAGAAGAAACTGAAGCATCCTCTGAGAACGTAACTGTAGGTTCCAGGCTTTTCAGCAAATCTGGATTAGCAGTTACCATCTCTTCATTCACACGGAAAGTAATTACATGATCTTCCCCCATAACCGGCTGCTCAATTACGCAAGCATTCTTTTCATTAGCCGCATCAAAAGTAAAGGTAAGCATCTTAGCTTCAGTTTTCTCATCCCCTTTCAAACGTGAGCCTTCGTATACCACTTCAACCTTTTGTTTCACTTCACCCAACAAAGCATCGATATCCATTTTAAGCAAAACCTTGCCACCTTTAGCCAAGGTTCCTACTGCATGAATGGTGCAAGTCAGTCCGGGAACCTTCAATTCCTGCTCGCTGGCAAAAGTATAGCCATCACCATCGGCAGTAAGCAGACAGTCTTTCATTTCAATGTCTCCAATCTGAATACCTGCAAATGAGAAATTTTTCAATGAAAGTGTAACAGCAGAAGCACCCGCCTTTGCTACGGTAATATTCTGCGGAATATCACTACCTAAAAGGGTTCCGTCAATCTTTATATCCAGCTCACCTTTATATTCACCGGCTAAATCGTTTTCAATAACTTGTGTATAATCAGGAGCTGCTTCATCGTCACTGCACGAAGGCTGTCTCTTATACACATCTCCGAGCCCACGAGACGGACTCCTATCTCG
>ERZ1026988.258-NODE-258-length-25011-cov-5.819442_pt1 | contig 25011 bp, 27 predicted proteins | sample MGYA00519291_ERZ1026988 | MGnify/ENA primary metagenome ERZ1026988 (study PRJEB26926, sample SAMN06164795) | human gut metagenome | biome: ENVO:00009003; feature: ENVO:2100002; material: ENVO:00002003 | host: Homo sapiens | place: USA | collected 2012 ... | reverse complement strand
GAGCCTTATCGTCGGCAGCGTCAGATGTGTATAAGAGACAGAGTCAGCTTAACGGCTGGCTTTTTTGTTTGGAGGAATAAGCATGTTTTATATATTTAGGTCGAAGAAAGGTCAAGTTACCCATACACATGACTTCTTTTGTGGGAATTTGACGGACCTTGTAATTTGGTTTGACGAACATGGGATGAGATGTAGTAGTCCAATTGGAGATCTGGTTGGTTTTGGTGGTTACTTTGATGGAGAACAATGGATTCATGATGTTGGCGATCCATTTGAGTTTAAACGTTACATAAAAGAACATTTTGGAGAAGGAAACATAGCAAAACATATTTTGGAATTAGTTAAAGAACGTGATGATTTAGGATTGAAACTTAATAAGTTAAAGAAATTTAGGAAGAGCGATAAATTCTCCATTCTTGGTAATGACGATCAGGAACTTCTTAAAGCACAAAAGAGTGTGATGAAGACCTACAAGCACATCTTGAACGAACGTATTATACAGGAAGTTCAATTATGAGAACAACGAAGAACTGGGGCTTTGTTAACAGCGGCGCTCAATTGCATATGCTGAACAGAGCTGAACGAACTAGGAAACGATTAGCAAAGAAAAAGCCGACAAGTCAACGCTTGCCGGCTTTTAAAGTACACAAAAATAAATAAGAATATTTCTCAATTCACTTGATATTGTACCTATATAGGTGTATTATAATAAGTGAAGGGAGGGATGATGATTAGAACAGATAGACGTAAGAGATTACAAAAAGAACGCCGAGAAGATATTAAATTTTATCTCAGCATTGCAAGCTTTATAATATCAATCTTGACGTTCTTATTTAAGTAATCTAACACCAGCAAGGGTTCCAACAAAGCCCTTGTTTAGGTGTATATAAATTATATCATGTTCTAATCGTGTCTGTTATGAAAAGAGAAACAAAAGATAATATCTCAATCGTTCTATCAGTGCTTGCTATCCTAATTTGTATTGCTACTTGGTTAGTAAAGTAGGTGATACAGATGGCAGAATTAAGTGAGGCACGGCGCAAAGCTAACAAGAAGTGGAACGAGAAGAATAAAGATAAACAGCGTGTCTATCTTTATCGCTCACATGCTAAGAAGTTTGTAAGAGAGATTGCTAATGAGGACGACCTCAAAGAATTACGTAAGATGATTGATGATAAGTTGAATAACAATTAAGGCGATAGCAATAGCTACCGTCTTTTATTTTGCTTTCATACATAAGACTAGAAAGGGGATGCTACCAATGCCAAGGTATAGAAGATGTAGACAACCTAACTGTCATGCAATGGTTCAGTTCCCTAATCATTATTGCCCTAAGCACTTTGAACATGAAGCAGAGTACCTTGCCAATAGACAGCGATGGGCACGTAAACATAGTGAACAGTATCAGCATAAAGAGAAACAATATAACCATCATTACAACACTGTTACTCGTAATCGTAATGATAATAGAAGTGAACAGTACAGGTTCTATCGAAGTAAGCAGTGGGTTGATTTAAGACAATCAGTATTAAACCATGACCATTACCTATGCCAGTATTGCAAGGCTATCGGTAAGCTTACATCAAATAGTAAAACAGTTGATCATATCATTCCTATTGCGTTTGATCATAAGCTGATGGCTAGTAGTAGCAACTTAGCTACCATCTGTAATAAATGCCACCGCTTAAAAACAAAATGGGAGCAAGGATATTATGGAACTGGTCAAGGAATGGAAATGAAAAATGTTCCAGAAATATCAGAAATTTCTAAAATCGTTCTATTGATGCACCAAAAATAAAACATCCCCCCCGGTACGGCCAGGTGAGGAGAGCAGCACACAGAACAATTTTCTTGTGATGCGCAATAATTTTCAAATTTTTGCTTAGGGGGGTCAAAAGCAATTCATTAGGACGCAGAATTGTAGCAAAAGAGGTGAAAAATAATGGTAAAACATGCATTCTACCAGCAAAATAACGGTCATTTATCATATAGTCCACCTAAGTATTTAACACCAATTGCAAAGACATGTTGGCGAAAAGTAGTGCCCTTTTTAGAAGCAACTAATAGAGTTCAACGAATTGACTCAATGCTGGTTGAACAATATTGCGTTCAATACCAAGAATATCGAAATGCTTATGATACTTTGCAAAAAGAAGGAGCGCAGCAAAAAATATATCGTTCCTTACAGGATGTTCAAACAGGAAAAGTAATTGGCAAGGATTTTGTTGGCTGGAAAAAGAATCCTGCAGTTGGTAGGTTAAAAGATGCTACTCAAATGCTTAATACAATTGGCATTCAGTTAGGCTTATCACCAAAATCAAGAGCAGAATTATTCAAAACTGTTCAAAGTAAAAAAGAAGAAGGATCAACTACTAAGAGTATTCAAGAATTTTTCAGTAACAATAAAAAGCAGTAGTCGCTGGATTACTGCTTTTTTGCTACAAATTATTTTGAATGATTTCTTCAACCTTACTTCCGACAGCTTGCCCAGTAGAATAATGAATGTCGTTTAACTTAGAATCTGGAAGCTTTACACAATCAATGTAGTGTTCTTTTTGATCAGTCGTCATTACTTGAACCTGTATTCCAGTAATAACCTTCCGCTGTTGTTTGCCGGCAGCAGCACCAACCATTGCACCGAAAAAGCCACCAACCATTGCGCCCAGCGTAGCATATCCTAATGAATGATTGGATGTTTGTACACCATCGCTTTCATCAACATAGCAATACATAATATCCTCGTATTTTATGACTTCGTATTGGTTGTGTTTTAGCAGTGTAGAGTGGTCGATTAAAAGGAGCTTATCTTCATCATCAAAATAGGCATTTCCTAAGTGTTCTGCATTCTTCTTGATTGCTTTAATATCGTAAGTCATTGTAATTCTTCTTTCCGTTTTGCTAATAATTTAGTAAATTCTTCGATATCATCTAAAGTTGCTTGATTACGAATGAATGAACGTGATCTAGAACGGTCGCTTAAATATTTTGCGCGTTGTTTGTGGTTATCTACCCATTTTTTATTGTACTGAGTTTGTTTAGTTGGCATTAATAACACCTCATTTGTTTCTATATTTATTATACTCTGCATAGTAGTAAAAAGGAAGTGAGAAAGTGAAAATTGACTTAACCCAAACTCATGATGTGCTTGGCGCATACCAAGCAACTGATTTTAATAATGTGAGAGAAAGATACCAGGATGCTGGTACTAAATATTGCTTTGATGTTTTGGATGGCAAGTATATTACCGGATATCAAATTAAGTTAGCATGTTATAGACACTTACGCGATCTGCAACGTCAAAATACCAAAGATTTTCCCTATCATTACGATATAAGTGAAGTTCAAAATATTTTGAAATTTGCTTCAGTTTGTCCGGAAATTAAAACGCGAAAACCAGTTAAATTAATGGGATGGCAGCAATTTGTTTTAGCAATGCTTGTTGGATGGCGTGATAGTAAAGGAGATAAGCGATTCACTCGAGCAATCTTATCTGTTGCACGGCATAACGGTAAAACATACCTAATGTCAATCGTAACCATTTATAGCTTTTTGATTGAGGCAATTAATGAAGCTGGTCAAGATTTCTTAGTTAGTTCTATTAACTATAAGCAAACTAGTAAACTGATGGGGTATATCAAACAAATGCTCCTATACCTTATGGAAGTTCCTCCATTTGGTCAATTAGTTCTAGAATTAGGAATTAATCCTAAGACACTTTCATCACAGTCAGACCAGATTGTAATGAGTAAAACCGGAAGTCGCTTATTAGCAGTAACTTACAAGTCGGGGCAATATGACTCTTTCCACTTCAAAACTGCAATTGGCGATGAATTTGCGGATCCGGAAGTAGGAGATAATAGTAAAATTTCGAAGATTACTTCCGGACAGCTTGATGTTACTAATAAGCAATTTATTCAGATTTCGACTGCCTATGATAATCCATCAGTACCATTTCATAATGATGAAAAACGAGTCCAAAATCTGATGGAAGCCGATTATTTGCGACAGGGGGATGCTTACCTTGTCTTGAACTGGTGTCAAGACGATGAAAATGAAGTATTTAAGCCAGAAACCTGGTCTAAATCTAACCCGTTGATGGATATGCCAGGAAAACGTGATCGGTTTGTTTTAGATCTGCAAACTGAAAGAGATAACAATATGCTAACTGGTAATATGTTAGGCTTCCAAAATAAATCAATGAATATTTGGATGCAGCAGTCAGCAGATAGCTTCTTGAAACTTGATGATATTGAAAGAGCGATTATTCCGCGCTTCGATATTCGTGGTCGAGAAGTATATATCGGGTTTGACTATTCGATGTTTAGTGATAATACAGCCATTGCATTTGTTTATCCCTATCAAGATGAAAAAGGTAAGCAAAAGTGGCACGTTGAGCAACATAGTTTTATCCCTTGGAATAAAGCAGGGTCAATCGAGGCTAAAGAAAAACAAGATGGGATTAATTATCGTCAATTAGCAGATGAAGGGTACTGTACAGTTACAAGTCACCCACAAGGATTAATCAATGACGAACAAGTTTACAATTGGCTATTAAATTATGTTGATGAAAACCATCTTAAGGTTATCTTCTTCGGCTACGATGCTTGGGGTGCTACGACGGCGATCAAACAGATGGATTTAAATACTGATTTTCCGTTGGAATCAATTCGACAGCGGACTAGCGAGTTAAAGGACCCCACAAAATTTTTACAAAAGATCTTTGTTGAAGGCAATGTTAGCCGATTAGACGACAAGATCATGGAAAAGGCTCTGATTAATGCCGAGATTTACGAGGATAAGATCGGTATTCAGGTCGATAAGGCCAAGGCCACACTAAAGATTGATGTGGTCGATGCAATCATTGACGCACTCTATCAAGGTATGTATCACTTTGAAGACTTTGGGATTGCTAATGATAAGAGCCAGCAAGTCGATCGAATGACGGCAGAGCAGGTTAAAGCATGGTTTGAAAATAAGGACAGTGGTTTACTTGATAACTAATATTTTTAAATTTATTTGGCGTTATTTTGACGTAATTTGTTTCCTCAGTGCGGTTACATTCGCTATCTGGGGATCTTTTCTGCTGAGCTTTACAGCAGGCATTTTTAGTATTGCGGTTAGCTTGGTCATTATTGGTTATCTATCGGAGAAGATAGCTAGCCTTCAATAGAAAGGAGGTGAAAGCTATTGCCGCTATTTAATCAAAAGGTTAGTCCGGGATTATCGGTTACAGATGATACTGATATTTTGCACTTCTTAAATCCTGATAATTCAGATAAGTATGTAGACGCTCGGACTGCTTTGAAGAACTCTGACATTTATTCAATTGTTTTTCAGTTAAGCGCTGATTTAGCAAATGGAAAACTTAAAGCAGACGCGCCTCGGGCACAAGGAATTCTTAACACCCCAACACAAACGAGTAACGCACATTCGTTTTGGCAATCGATGTTTGCTCAATTGCTGTTAGGTGGGGAATGCTTCGCTTATCGTTGGCGCAATCAAAACGGAACCGATATGACATGGGAGTATTTGAGACCGTCTCAAGTTACTCCTTTTTTATTAGAAGATGGTTCTGGATTAATCTACAACATTAATTTTGATGAACCAGAAATAGGAGTTATGGAAGCAGTTCCGCAGTCCGATTTAATCCACGTTCGTTTGCTATCGCAGAATGGCGGTAAGACTGGGATTAGTCCTTTATCTGCATTAGCAAATGAACTTCAAATTAAAGATCAGTCTAACAAGCTCACATTAAGCGCTCTGGGACGTTCTATTCTTGCTCCGGGTATTTTATCGATTAAACACGGAGGATTGCTCAGTGATAAGGACAAGGCTTCTCGTTCAAGGAAATTTATGAAGCAAACGTCTGACTCCAAGAATGGGCCGATCGTTCTCGATGACTTGGAAGAATATACGCCGCTAGAAGTTAAAAGCAATGTTGCCCAGTTACTTAATCAAGTTAATTGGACTGGCGCTCAAATCGCTAAAGTTTATGGTGTCTCTGACAGTATTATTAATGGTCAAGGTGATCAGCAATCATCAATTCAAATGATGGGTAATGCCTATGTTAAGTCACTTTCTCGATATGCTAAAGCAATTACGGGAGAACTTAATAATAAGCTTAATGCTAATATCACTTTGGATTTGCGGTCTGCAATTGACCCATTAGGCGATGAGTACGCTTCTACAATTGCTAACTTACAGAAGAACGGGACACTTGGTGCTAATCAAGCAGCTTGGTTATTGCAACAAGTCGGATACCTACCAGATGATATGCCTGAAAAAGAACAACCAAAGGTACAAGTTCAGCCCGTTCAAATGGTTTCTTCTGATGATAAGCAATCAACGGAAGGAGGTGATAATGATGACCAAGATTAACGTTAAGGGCGTTATTGTCAGCAATGATGATGCCGATATCTATGATTGGCTTGGATATGATTGTGTTAGCCCTAATCAAGTAGAAGATGTACTTAATAATAGCGATGAGGATATTAAAGTTGATATTGCTAGCGGTGGGGGTAGCGTCTTTGCTGCTTCCGAAATCTATACCATGCTTAAAGCTTATTCAGGTAAGGTAGTAGTTAATATTCAAGGATTAGCTGCTTCTGCTGCTTCTGTTATTGCGATGGCAGGGGATGAAATCAACATGAGTCCTACCAGTCAAATGATGATTCATAAAGCCTCTACTATTTCTATGGGGAATGCGGATGACTTTGCGCATGATTCTAAGATGTTAGATGTTATGGACCAGTCTATTGTTAACGCTTATGAAGCTAAGACGGGAATGGATCGTGACGATATCTTACAGTTAATGGCTAATGAAACTTGGATGACTGCTCAAGATGCAGTTGACAAGGGCTTTGCTGATAATATTTCGGCTGGTTCTAAAACTCCCCAAGTGGTTAATGCTGTTAGCAACCAACCCATTCTTAATTCTACTGCTATCGCAAAAATCAAAACTGTTCTGGCTAAAGCACGAGATGCCAAGTCTAAAAACGAAGTGGAAACACCGATAAATAACAAAGAAAAGCCAACTCCTAGTCTTAAAGATCAGAAGTTGGCAATTTTACTAGGAGATGAAATTAATGGGAATTAATGAATTAAATGATGCTTGGATTGCCAAGGGTCAAGAAGTATCTGATTTAAACAACAAGTTAAATGCTGCTGTTCTTGATGACAATTTCACTAAAGACAAGTTTGCTGAATTAAAGGAACAACGTGATAACGCTAAAATTCAACGAGATGCTATTAAGGATCAGCTTGACGAAGCACGCGCTCAAAAAGTTAAGGCTATGAAGTCTGAAGACAAGAAGCCTTTAAACAAAAAAGAAATGGATATTAAAGACCAATTTGTTCGTGAATTCAAGGACATGGTTACTTCTGGTAAGACTGGCACGGGTAATGGTGGCCTAACTATTCCGGACGATATTCAATACGCTATTCATCAACTCGTTCGTCAATTTGCCACGTTACAAAACTTGGTAAATGTTGAATCTGTTACTACAACTACCGGTACACGGACATATGAAAAACTAAGTGACATTACACCAATGACCGATTTAGATGATGAAACAGCTACTATTCCAGATATGGACGATCCAGAATTAACACTTATTAAGTATGCTATTCATCGATACGCAGCAATTCAAACTGTTACTAACAGTCTTTTAAAGGATACTGTCGAAAACATCCTTGCTTGGTTGTCAAACTGGGTAGCAAAGAAGGTAACTGTTACTCGTAATGCTAAGATTATCGAAGCAATGGGTAAGCCAGCTAAGAAGCCTACTATCGCAAGCTTTGATGATATCAAAGATCTAGAAAATAACACGTTAGATCCGGCGATTATGTCCAGTTCAAGTTTCGTTACTAATCAATCCGGTTATAATGTCCTTTCTAAGGTTAAGGACGCTCAAGGACGTTATATGCTTCAACGTGACGTAACCCAACCAGATGTGTACCGTTTAGATGGTAAGACTATCACCGTAGTTGCTGACAAATGGTTACCTGACGTAGCGGCTGGCACTCACCCGCTTTACTTTGGTGACTTGAAGCAAGGAATTACGCTTTATGATCGTGAACATATGTCATTGCTTTCAACCAATATTGGTGCTGGCGCATTTGAACATGATCTTTACAAAGTGCGGGTTATTGACCGGTTTGACGTTGAAGTAATTGATGATGGTGCTTGGGCTACTGCTTCATTCAAGGCTGTTGCCAACCAGCAAGCAACCACTCCAGAAGCTTCTGGTAAGACTGCCTAATTGAAAGTGAGTGATCATCATGAGTGATGAAACACCCAGCCTCGATAAGCTGGTACCACGAGTACGTGAAATGCTCTATCTTGATGACGATAGCGATGACCAATTACTAAATTCATACGTCAAAGCGGCAACGTCATTTATCCATAATGCGATTGGTGAAGATGTTAATGGCTTTTATGATGATTCGCGAGTAGTGTCGTTAGTTGATATTGCTGTTATGTCATTAGCAGGAACTTATTATCAAAATCGTTTAGCCTTATCTGATACTCAAACTTATCCCATTGATTTAACAGTTAATAGTATCATTGGTCAATTACGAGGATTAAGGAATTCGTACGATGAGGAGAGTGACAAGAATGAAACTTCCGATCAGCCGGCTGAATCATAAAGTTAAATTTGGCAAGACAGAAACCATTAGTGATGAGTCAATTGAAGGATCACACGAAAGTTTTATCACTCGACAGCAGTTACATTGTGCTTTTTACCAGCGAAGCCAAACTCAACAGTATCAATTACTTGGTACTAAACTTGAAGGAACGATTGTGATTGCTGTTCGTTCCCAATATCATGTTGAAGATGATCTTCAAGCTCAAATAGATGATGATAATACTATCTATAATATTGTTACGATCTCCCGTGATGAAAGCCATTCACCAATAAGATATGACTTAATTACACTAAAGGATACTGGAAAGAAGGTTGGTTAAAGTGGACTTTGCAGCTTCACTAGAAGAATTTGGAAGAAAAGCAGAAAAAATTGCTGTCCCTGATCATGAAACTAGGAAAAGGATGACTGCCGCTGGTGCAGAAGTCCTTGTTTCAAAGTTGAAGGAAGTGACGCAAGAGAAGCACTACCAGCCGGGACGGAAGATAGGGAAGGTTAAACACTTAGCTGATTCGATTATCTTTGAAAATAAAGATATGGGGGATGTGGATAACGGAAATTCCCTGGTTGGGTTTGAAGGGCCAAAAGATAGCGGCATTAATCATGCACGTATTGCTAGATTCTTAAACGATGGAACAGTAAAGATGCGTGGAGACCACTTTATTGATAATACGAGGCGTGATGCCAAAGATGAGGTATTCGAGGCTCAAGCAAAAGTCTATCGAGGTCAGCAAAAATGAAATCTCCTTCACAACAAGCAGAGTTATTGATAAAGAATAAATTTTCGTTAATTGATGAAGTATATCGAGAATCGATTCCTAAAGAAATTATCGGAAATCAAGCCAAAACAATTTGTTTAATAACTGAATGGCTTAATGAGCCTACTTATTATGCAAATGCCACCTTTAAGGGATGGACAATTGGCGTTGAGGTGCAGCTTTTTTATCGAAAAGCATTGAGCGGAGAAGATGTAACAAACTTGGAAATAGAATTAGCAAAGAAATTCGTTCATGATAAATGGACGGTTGAACAATCAAAAGCGCATGTGAAAGATCCTGATACTGGTCAAAGTACCAAGGTCTTTTATTTTGCCAAAGACTTAGTAATAAAAGGAGTGTGAGAAAATGGCAGGAATGTCTATTAAAGGGATCGACTTTGTTATGGCTGGAATTACAGATGACAAAGGTGTTTTAATTACTGATCCCGAAAAAGGCGGATTAGGTCCGAAAGGAATTGCTCTTTGGGACGGTGATGGCGATGGGGCTACTACTGCTAATATCACTGGCCTCGAAGAAGCAGGGCAACAACAATATGCTAACAATAAAGTTAAGCGAATTAATCACGGGGTGCCAACGCCTCAAGTTGCATTAACCATGTTGGATATGCCATATGAAGATGGAAGTAAGATGGTAGGTTATACGAACATTAATGGTGGTCGTGTTCTTTCTAACAATAAACCGCATGTTGCACTTCTTATTGCATCGCATGATTTTGATGGAAACTGGTTCTTTGACGCCTTTGCAAATGGTGAGATGACACTCCCTACACGTAATCATGGAACAAACAATAAGAATGAAACCGATAGTAATGTTGCTTTTACTTATCAGAGCCTGAATCCAATTCCTAACAATGTCTTCTTAAACAAAGAAGGCTCTCAACAATCTTTCAAAGCCTACAATACCGGCGATTCAGCATGGCAAGGCTTTGAGACAATGTTGAAAGAGGTATTCGGTGGCTATTCTGGAGATAATCCAATGGCAAGCTATATCCAAGCTACTGGAACTGGTAGTTTTACAAATACAAATCAGTCCGATGTAAATAAGCCAACTGTTTAGGTAAAAATGAGTCGCCATAGAAATAAACAATACAGTAATGGGCGGCTAAATGGAGGTAAATATGACAGTTAAAATTAACACAAAACAAATTGGTCTTGGAAAACCAATCAATATTCATGCAACAGTAGGAGCGGTCGATAAAGCAGATGAAATGATGATTACATTGCTTTCTTTGGATGCTGAACTTAGTAAATCAGATAAAAATCTAGACAGTGGCGAAGCCATGATTGCTACCCTAAAGAAAGAACGAGAAGTTAATAAAAAGATCTTTGTCTTTCTTCAAGATGTCTTAAAACTGAGTGATAAACAAGTTGATATGATCAAAGACCGTGTCGATTATCAGCAACTTGGGAGTTATGTAAGTTATGTCTGCAATCGTATTAAAGGTGTACCAGAAGATACATATCAAAAGACGGTTAATAATAAGAAAAAGGGCCCAAAAGGATAAGGGGAGAAATCCTCCGATCAATAGATTCACTGAAACAGGAAATTGAAGATCGTAACTATCTAAAAAAGCAGCTAATGTTTCAAGGCGGAATGGCACCATCACAAGTTGACTGCCAAGAATATGAAGAACTGCTGAAAATACTGAGTGCTAAATCTAGGGAAGATCGACCAATGAATACGGGGGATGCCCATAAGAAGTTAGCAATGTTAATGGGAGGTGGATAAATTGAAAGTTGAAAATGAAATGGCGACGCGGATATCAGTTGATACAATTGCTGCGACTAAAAGTTTATCTGCGTTCCGGAGTTCAATTAGTGCGGCCACGAATGCTTGGAAAGCTAATGAAACTGCGTTAAAAAATTCTGGCCAATATGCTGAAGCTGCTAAAGCGCGTATTTCTGGATTAAATGAAGTAATTGAACTTCAAAAGGCTAAGATTTCTGAATTAAAAAGTCGTCAGGAAGGCTTGAACTTATCTAATAAGGATCAATTAGAAACATGGCTGAAATTAGATAAAGATATCTCTCAAGCTAGTAAACAATTAGCTTCGTATGAGGTACAAGTTAATCGGGCTAATAGTACATTAAAGTATCAAACTTCGGGTTTAGCTGAATTACAAACTAGTTTTCGAAGAGCCCAGGAGTCTTCACGAGCATATGCAAATAATTTGCGTGCGAATGGTAAAGAGCTTAAAGCAAATGACGTTGAAATTAAGGGCTTAAGTATTGGATTAAAAACTCTTTCTAAGCAGTACGACCTTCAAAAGAAAGAGTTAGATCAGCTTGCTAAAACACAAGGAAAGAATAGTGAAGCATACAGAAAACAAAAAGTGAGGTTAGATGAAACTAGTGCGTCAATTGGAAAAACAAAATCGCAAATTTCTGAATTGAAAACTAGAACTGACGACTTGCATGCTTCACTAATTCGTAAAGACACTTTAGGATCTGGTTTCTTTGCATCTGCTAGAAACAAAATTCTTGGCATAAAAAATGCAGAAGAATTAACAAATCGTGAAACTAAATCGTTAAGGGAAACATTAAAAACATCATTCGCAGGTGTTTTTGTATCTAATCTTGCATCTAATGCGATTATGGCTATGACAAGCAATATGCATGGCTTAATTGAAGCGGGTCGCGAATATAATAAAGAACAAGATACAATGCGTACTGTATGGAAGTCTTTGACAACCGAGGCACCCCAGGATGGCAGACAACTAATTAATTTTATTAATGATCTTTCTCAGCACTCAATATACTCTGCAGAAACAATCAATAAAATGGCTCAAAGTTTTTACCATGTGGATAGCAATGTTAAACATGCTAAACAGTGGACTAATGACTTTGTGCGTTTAGGTTCAACCATGCATATGACGAATGCTCAGATTGCAGAAGCAGGTGAGCAGTATGCAAAGATTGTTGCTGGTGGTAAAGCGAGTCAGGAAGATATGAATGTTATGATCAATCGTTTTCCGATGTTTGGAGAAGCAATTCAAAAAGCAACTGGAAAATCGATGAAACAGTTACAAGAACTTTCCCAGCAAGGCAAATTAACTGCTGATGATTTTGTCAAGGCCATGGACTATTTGGGAAAGAAATATAAGACTGGACAATCTGAAGCGATGACAAGTTACATGGGAATGTCCATGTATCTTAAATCGCGCTTTTCAAAACTATCAGGGGATGTTCAAAAGTCGTCCTTTAAGATGAGTAAATCTGCTAAAGATGCTTTAGTTCAAGTTACGTCTGATAAATCTATGCAACGTTATGCTAATAGTATAAGTAAAGCATTAGCCGGAGTGTTAAGTTTATTATCTAAAACTATTGCTTTTATGAGTAAGCATCAAACAGCAGTTAAAGTTTTTGCTAAAACAATGATTGCCTCTTTTGCATTTACTAAGACTGCAAGATTAGTAACAGCTTTTTATATGACTTTGGGAAAAGGAATTGCTGTTTACAAAGGATTGTCTAGTGCTGCAAAGATTGCCGCCCTAAATCAAAAAATGCTTAATCTTGCTATGAAAAGTAATGTAATTATTTTAGTTATTTCTGCTATTGCTGCATTAATAATTGAATTAAAGCATTTATATGACACTAATAAACAATTCAGAAAATTTATTAATGGGATTGCTAAGTTTGCAAAGAGTGGATTGAAAAAAGTAGGAAGTTTTTTCAAAAATACATTCAAACAGATCAGCAAGAGCCAGGAACAATCCAATCGTGAGCAAGCTAAGGCTAATAAGCAGGCAGAAAAGAACTGGCATAACTTTACTAATAGTTTGGCCAAGAATTGGAAGTCTTATTGGCGTAATCGACAACGTGAACAACGCCAAGATGAAAAACAAAATCAACAGTATTGGAATAATGTTCGAAAGTCGGCATCACGTGGTTGGAAGAACATAGAAACAAGCGCTCGTTCAGGTGTGAATAATATTAATCGTTGGTATAACAATTTAAATAATTCAACTTCTAGAATTGTTCGAAATATGTATCGGCAGCACCCTAAAACATTCCAATCTATGTATCGGGTTATTCAAGATCATACAAGATCTTGGCATGACTTAGTGAGTGGCCACTGGGATCGGTTAGGACAAGATACCAGTCAAACAGCTAAAGATATGCGAAAAAATAATCATCAAATTTTTAAGGATATGTACGATCGTTTGAATGACCTTACTGGTGGTAGCCTAGGACGGATGCTTAAATCGTGGCAAGATCATATGTCTCAGATTGGGGATGCAATTGCAACTGGTAAGAAGAACGCCATGCGAGCAATGGCTGATTTAGCTAATGGTGTTCTAAAACCATTTAATACCTTAATGAATGATATTAAGAATGGTTTGAACTGGATCCTTGATAAAATTGGTGCTAGCAAAATTAGTGGTGACTGGTCAATCTCAGTTCCGAGCTATGCGACTGGGACTGCTGGAAATCCTGATGGCACTAAAAGGTCTTCACTTGCACTAGTAAATGATGGTCCGGGTGAACACTTTCGTGAAATGTATCGTCTTCCTAATGGTCAAATTGGAATGTTTCCTAATAAGCGTAATTTCTTAGCATTCTTACCAAAAGGAATTTCTATTCTTAACGGAGAAGCTTCTCACCAGTTGGCAAAAGCTTTTAACTTGCCTCGTTATGCTAATGGAGTAGGTGACTTTTTTAGCGGACTTACTGATAAGCTTGATAATGCCGGAGAGTTTATTGATAAGGTTATTGAACACCCAATAGAAGCGCTAAATGAGGTATTTAAGCGCTTCGTGCACATTTCAACACCAATTAAGTATGCTAGTGATTTGGTTGTTAATGTACCCATTTACATTGCTAAACAAGCAGGAAAATGGATTAAGAAACAATTTGAAGAATTAGCTGATCCTGGTGGTTCTGGTGTGGAACGTTGGCGGCCATACGTAGTAAAGGCATTAGCAATGTTGCATTTATCAGGCAGTCTTGTAGGTAAGGTACTTCGTCAAATTCAGACGGAATCTGGCGGTAACCCTAAAGCAATGGGTGGAACTGATGGTTTAGCTGACGGTCATGCGATGGGATTAATGCAAGTTAAGCCAGGAACATTCGCTGCTAATAAACTTCCGGGCCATGGAAATATTTGGAATGGATTTGATAACTTGCTTGCGGGACTGAACTATGCTCGTAAACGTTATGGAGATAGTCTTTCTTTTCTTGGCCAAGGTCATGGATATGCGAATGGTGGTCGAATTGATACTGAACAATTCATTCGGATTGCGGAACAGAATAAGCCAGAATATGTTATTCCGACAGATATTAATAAAAGGTCTCGTGCTTATCAATTACTTGGTGAGGTTATTGCACGTTTTAGAGGTGAAGAACCTAGCGTTCAGACAACACGAGACGACCAATCTATCGATAAAGATAATTTCAGGTCGTTAGAATCGAAATTAGATCAGTTACATAAGGACATACAATCATTAATCAATTTAGGAACTCAACAAGTTGCTGCAATTCATAGTCAGGGTAAATTCGACCCCAAGCGTCAAGATATTTTGCAAGCACAAAGACTGTCAATGAAATTAAATTCGTTTTAAGGAGATGGTAATAAGTGAGTGAACCAGAAATTTACGTTAAGGTTGGTAACCAGCCCGAAATAAAACTAACTGATAAAATCACTGGATTATCATACCTAGGAATGGATGATTCAGGTTCTAGCCCACAAGTAGTTAATAACTACCAACAATTAGCTGCAGTTGATGGTCAACAATTTATATCAGAGGCGTATGACAAACGAACAATGAATGAAAAGTTCTCATTAAACTTTATGGACTATGAGGATTTACAGTTAGCTAAGCATAAGCTCTATAATTTACTTTTTGGTAGTCGACAATTGATAAGGATTCGCCATTCTATTAATATGGCTAAAGTGTATTTCGCCTATCCGATGACCGCTGATGTTGCACCGATTAGTCCTGGAGCAAACGTAGCCACTTTTACAATCCCCTTTGAAAATCCGTCTGGATATTGGTTCAGTATTTTTCGCTCTGATACGGTGAAGGATTTTAATGGAGATGGAACTGGGTATGGAATGAACTACTTAGGAAATAACCCAGGAGATTACCACTTTAATTCAATGAATTTCACAGTTTATAATCCTAGCGATGTTGCTATTGATCCTTATTACCAACACCATGATATGAAAGTTCTGATAAGATTCTCAGGTAGTAAGTGTAAGATAACAAATACAACAAATAATTCGTCATTAGAAATTACCAAATCTCAATCAGGAGTAATTACTTATGATGGTGTTAATTGTTATGTTGATAATAACAATATTAACAATGATACAGATTTTGGCACGATTACCCTTGAACGTGGTAATAATAACTTTCAAATAACGGAATGCTCAAGTGTTGATATAACATTTAGCTTTCCGTTTATTTATTTGTATTAGGTTGGTGATGCTTATGAATGGCGATAAGTTAATCATTGAAGATATTCATGGTAAGCGTGCAGCACTAAAAGCGGTATTGTTCGATCAAGTAGAGTGGACTTACGCGGTTAATGGTGACTATACCCTTACCTTTACTGCTTATGATGACGGATCAGAAGCATACAGTATGCTAACTAATCAGTCTTGGGTATATGATCATGGTGAGATTTTTGTTATTAAACAGGTAAGTGATGCGCCTAGTCAAGGGTCTTCGGCAATTCAAGTTACTTGTTCTCAAATCTATACTGAATTATCTCGATCAAAGAGTGTTGATGGTAATACCGATTGGGGCGATATAGGTCACAAAGCATCACCTGATAGCAATGCTCCTAATCAAACAAATCAAGATAATAAAGATGATGAAAATACTAGTTTAACGCCAATCGGACCCGAGCAAATAATGAAGTACTACATTGGTGATGCCAACAATACAAATGGTAATAACTGGCTAAATTTCACTTGGGAAATCAAAGGTCAATTTGATCCCCAACCTGTAGCACTTGATGCCGTTTCTCTTAAAACAGGAATTTCTAAAATAACTGAAACCTGGACTGACGCAGTAATTTTCCCGATGGCCAAACATATTACCGTTTATTCGCATGATGAGTTCTATAAAGATCGTGGCCATCGTCTAGACTACTTGAATAATGTTTCTGACATTCAAATTGACATTGATTCTAATTCAATTATTAATGAAGCACGATGTGTAGGAGCCACTTATACACAACAAGATACATCGACTACGGATACAGGATTACCTAACGGAACAATTACAAGTGGTAAAGGTGCACAAGCAGTTATCAATGATGCAAAAAAGTATTTAGGCGTTCCTTATGTATATGGTGGAGCTGGTGGAACCCGTGGCGGAAATCCATGGTCGGGAATGGACTGTTCATCTTTTGTAAGTCAAGTTTATCAAGACTTTGGAATTAGAGTTCCTGCTCAAACTATTGCAATGGAACCTAGTTTTCACCAAGTATCAACACCACAAACAGGGGATGTTGGGTTTTATGGTCCCCATGGTGGTACCCATCATATTTGTTTAATGCTAGACGCAAATACAATGATTTATGAACCTGAACCTGGAGAAAGCTGCAAGATTGAACCTGTTAGCTACTACCCACCTTCATGGTACGCGAGAAACGACCAAATGGCAGCAGTTGTCTCACAAGGTGCATCTGATGAGGATGACGGAACTGATGCAACCACAACTACTGAAACAGATACAACTCAGTACTATTTCCAGCCATTTATTGTAAAGGACCAGGAAAGCATTGATCGTTGGGGATTATTCTTTGCTCCTGATGATATTACTAATGATTCCATTCAAGATAAAGATCAGATGAGAGATTATGCACTGAAACAATTTCATCCTAACCCAGATATGTCTATTACTTGCACGATGATGAATAATGAACGACCTATCCCTGGCGATATTGTTCATTTTGAAATCAAACAACGAAACTATAAGTCTAAGTTACCAATTGTTGGTTTTACTTGGTATTCGCATAGAAGATCATCAAATAATACTACAATTACTTTGAATAGTGTTGAAAAATCTATTCTTGATTATGAACAATCATTCAATAATGCTGCTAATCGTCCTACACAGATAATCAATCCAGGATGGTCAAAGCAGACTTGGACGAGACAGGAGGTGAGAACATTTGGAGAAAACATTGAAAAGCCAAATACCGATCAAGATACTAACAACAGCTAATAGTAATGACCTTAATAAAAGTTCAGTTGTATTAATCAGGGCCAATCAGATTGATACTGAAAAGTTGGTTGGATTGGCGGAAAAAGCTAATGCTAAAATTCATGCTCTAGTTAATTACTCAGGAGCAAGTGACGTATTAAATCTTTTACAAAATCTATCTAATCAAGGATTTGTAGAAGGAAGCTATGTATTTATAAACATTGAAGATGTAGGTAACATTAACGAAATTCAAAGTATCTATTCTAACTTACGTCAAGGTGGCTACTATGTTGGACTGGTTAACACTGTTAAGGGATTTGCTAGCTTAGATAAAGATGATGTAAAAAATATTAGCTTTTACAAAATGATTGATCAGGATGGCGATAATTCAATAACAGTTGGGGATACTGACGGTTATATTAATGGACTAAATATTGATCTAACTGAGAAACTAAATAAGCAACCAATTACCCGTAAAGAGCGGAATACCTACACTAATGTTGACGTAAATACTGATAGCAAAGGTTGGGTTGGCATTGGTCAAGATACAGTTCTTGGCGGTGGTAAAGGTTTTGGTTATTCCACAATGGGAAATGACTTTAATACAGTTATTTCGCCTAAAGGAATTATCTTTCGTCGGCCAGATGCAGAACGAATGTGGGAATTACTAAAACCGAAACAGCAAGCTGAGGTCAGCGAGCTGTTAGACCATACCGTTGCAGATGAAATAAAAAATCAATTACCAGGACTTGAAAAAGCTCGACAACAAGCCGATAAGGCTGTGAAATTTGCTGAGTCCGCTATTGCTGCAAGTAAGGTCAATAGTGATGCGATCGTTGCACAGAGTTCAGCGGTGGTTGAAGCAAAGTCCGCAATGGATAGTGCTACGGCGGAAATTCAGCAATTGAAAGCTAATGCGGCTAGTGATGTTGCGCAAATCGAATCAACTATTGCTGAGGTACAGGCTGGTGTCAATCAAGCAAAATCCGCCAATGAATCCGCCGTTCAAGCAGTTCAAGCCGAACTTAAATCGACAAGTGACTCGATGGATAAAGTCGAAAAGCAATTAAATGAGGTTGGAACTGACCTTGACACTTATGCTAAAAGTGCTGCTGAACAAGGCCATGACATCACTCTGATTAAGCAGAAACAAGGACAGTTTGAGGCTGATTTTGCTTCTGCACAGGGAAATGTCAATCAGATTCAAGCTGATATCAAAGGCTTACGCCAGAACATCAAGGACAATCAAGGTAACATTGCCTCATTGTTAACCTCTGCTGATAAGTTACAAGCGTCAATGACAGATGCAGAGAAAAACATATCTAATCTGCTGTTAACTGCCAGCAAGTATGAGCAAACGTTCAAGGATCAGGATGGACGTTTAAGCAAGGTAGAGCAGACTGCTGCTGAACATACGAGTGAATTGACTGACGAAAAGGGTAATATTGATAAGGTCACGCAGAAAGCAGACAATCTGCAATTATTACTTAGCGATGCACAAAAGAATATCCAAAACATTCAGCTTGACGCTAAGGGGTTGCATGACACTTTAACTGGTCAAGATAATCAATTGGCTAGTCTTAATGTGACACTTAACAACTTAGATAGTAAGTATTCTGGTATTACAGGCGACTTAAAATCTAAGCAAACAGCGTTAAGCACTGAACAACAGCAAACTAAGGATATGCTGCTAAATAAAGCCGATAAGTCCGAAGTTGATAGTGTTAAAGGAACTGTTAACCAAGTCAGCGCCGAACAAAAGACAATGGCTGATCAAATCAGCCAAAAAGTTTCATCCGCTGAATATCAGACATTGAGGGATAAAGTTAATGGAATGAAGATTGGTACTCGTAATCTTCTCCACCATTCAGACACATTTGACGGATGGAATAAAGGCTATTCAGTTACTGTTACATCGGACAAATATCTTGATGGTAGAATTGCTATTCTTGGAGGCGCTGGTGTAGACGGCGGACAACTTACTACTTTTTTAGATGGTCCATATAACGATGATCTAGTAACATGGGTAGTTTATGCCAAAGCAGATAATGCTGGAGATAAAATGCATACTGAATTATGGGGCGGTGGAGGTTATACAGATCAAAGTCTCACTACCGAATGGCAAGCTTATAAATTTTCTGGTCATAGAAATATTAATCACCCTGACTTTTATTTATGGGGCTGCGTTGGTAACAAGGGAAATATTTATGTAGCTTTACCCTTTGCTGTTGTTGGAAATTATATTGGTACATGGTTAGCTAATCCCGATGATACCATTACTGCAATTAGCAAAAACACAACTGCCATTGATGAAAACAGTAAGCTCATCAGTCTTATGGCAAAGCAAACTGATGTTGATAATATCAAGGGCACAGCTCAACAAATTAGTTCTCGTTTAGATGTCATGGCGGACCAAATAAAGTCAAAAGTAACTAGTACAGATGTGAATAACATTGTTGATGGAAAAGGCTATGCTACAACTAGTACAGTACAATCACTGATCACTCAGACAGCGGGTACGATCAATGAGAGCATCACGAACCTCGATGCGAAGTACAACGCCACTGTGACACAGGTACAATCACTCACCGCTTCAATTGACGGACTGCAATCGAATGTGACGAACTTCAAGAACGACACCTCATCACAGATTACGCAACTGTCGAACGTGATCCAGTCAAAGGTTAGTGCCAGCGACTTCAACGCTTTGAAAGACGAGGCGACGTGGAAGAGTACTGACAGCATTGACCTCAACACCGCCGTGTTACAGCAGAAGATTTTCGTCAAAGGCGGATCTAATCTGCCACCGGGTGACTATTGGTGGTACGTGCAGGTTGAACCCGGCTATGACAGTCGAATCGTCCAGTACGCCGTGTCTGACCGGGACAACATTCATTACAGCCGCCAGTACGACGGAAGTAAATGGTCCGCATGGTCGCAGGGTGCAACCGAGAGTGAGATCACCCAGCTTCGTGACGACATCAACCTGCGGGTCAAGAGCGGTGACCTGCTCAGTCAGATTAATTTAACGGCTGGTAATACGTTAATTCAGTCAAATAAGCTATACCTTGATGCTTCGTCAGTCGTATTTTCCGGTCGTGCTTTTATTCCGAGTGCGGCAATTGCTAGTTTGAGTGCCGATAAGATTAATACTGGAACACTTAATACCGACAAGATATCGTTGAGTAACGGACATGTAAGATTATCATCTGATGATGACCATTTTTATGTTCAGACAGAAGAGAATGCGGTTAATAACCCTACAACTCGGTTTAATTTTGATGGTATAGACTTCATGGATAGCTCATATGGTAAAGAAGTTCCTCAATATAGCATTGGGTATGATACTTCTAGTGCCGATCGTCATTTATATATCAATGCTTTTGACCACTTTAACTCGGGTGGGACAACAGCTAGCCAACTATGGTATTCAATGGTACCCGCTATTAGTCTGAATAATCAGGAAATTAACTTTGCTGCTAAAGGTAATATGCATATGCAAGTAGTTGATGGCGGAGTAAATATTAAGCCAACGTTATTTTTCCAAAATAATACTAATAATGGAACTTATACTGGCTTTACCCGTCTTGATAATTCTAATACTGTTGAATTTAATACCGGTGATAACAACGGCGAGAACTTCCATGTTAATTCTGGTGCTCGCTTCATGAAGTATGTTTACTTCAACGATTATTGCCGAGCACAAGGATGGCTCACTTATTCGACCCTATCAAAGAAGACGAATATCAAAAAGCTTGATACTAGTCTAGCGCTAGATAAGATCCGTCAAGATGATCAATACCTTTATGAGTATAAGCGGAATGTAGCTAAGGGTGTCTACGACCCACAAGCTAGTTTCATTATTGATGATGTTAACGATGTATCGCATTACTCGGTCCCAAGAGAATTCATCGACCAAACCGGAAAATATCGTGAGCCGAGTGTTGAATTATCATACCTCATCGCCGCATTCCAAGAAATTGATAAACAAGTGCAAACACAAAAAGAAGAAATTAAAGAATTAAAGGAGAAATTACAACATGAATAACAATGATTTATTAGTACAAACCGCCCGAGAATTAGCAGCACGTCTTTCTAATGTCGAAATCGATCGAGCAAGTTTCAAAGCACAAGCAGTTGAACTATCAAATGAAAATGACCAATTAAGGAAACAAATTGAAGACTTGAAAACCAAGTTGTCTAAGGAAGACGACAAGAAAACAGATAGTCAAACACAAACTACTGAACCGGAAACAAAACAAGACCCACAAGCTAATAAGTAAGCTGTGGGCCTTTTTAGTACAAAAATTTAGGAGGAAAATACCATGAATGAAACACAATTAAGCTCATTTAACTACCAATTTGATACTAATACTGGCAAGTGTCTTTATGCGCAAGTTGGTTTGCATAATGAAAGTGCTGATAGTACTGAATTTGTCAATGCTTCAATTCGGGTTAAGCCTGATGACCTACCAGAAGGAAAAGACTTCATGCAATTAGCCATGAACGATTTAATTACTATCGCCAAAAAGAAACTTGCGGCTGATACAGCTATCAAAGAGGAAAAACAAAATACTGAACCGAACAATCAATAATGGGGTGATCAGATGACCAAACTAGTTGCGTTTGGTGACTCAATCTTTGCTGGCTGGGACGGAAAAGAAAATGTCTCGGCCAATCAACGGATCCCTGAATTGATTGGTCAGCAATTAGGGTGGCAAGTCACTAATGTTGCCATTGGCGGAACGAAATATGATGATAGTTCCAATGGCTTTACTGCAATGGTTAATAAGACTGATGTCACGGGTTTTAATTATGCTTTAGTCAGCTACGGAGTAAATAATTTCAGTTGGCCGGATCCATTGGATGTGGTTAAACAGAATGCGGTTAACGGGTTCAACGCCTTAAAAAAGAAAAATCCGCAGCTAAAAATTCTGCTTGAATTACCAACGGAAGATTTTCGACAAGGAAGCAAGACCCTTTATGATGTCAACAATGCCTTCTGGAACCAGAATCAGTTAGACGACATGTTAATTGACGTTGCCAAACAAGAAGGGCTTGAATATTACGACTGGCGCCCAGATCCATTAATTACCTACGAAAATGCTAATCAAACACTGGGTGACGGTAATACAGGAGTACACCCAACGAAAGCAACGATGCGAGCTATTGCTCAACGGCTAGCAGAGAAGTTTAAGCAAATGGCAGGCGGAACAGTTCAACCGAGTCCACCACCACATATTGACCCTCCTCACGATAATCCACCTAAAACTGATAAGCCAGAAAATAAGCCTCAACCACCAGTTGTTAAAACAGTTGATGAGTTGAGGCTTGACCGTTTAGCAGATTTATTTGGGATTGGTACCAATGTGAGTAACGGGATTAACCGGACGCTCAACAAGATTAATGAACTTTATAGCCAAATGCACAACCTTATGGGAACGGATAGTAAGCAGGTTCAGGCAACATTAATCGCTCCCGACAATGCGCTTACTCGTCCGCTTCGCAACTATGTATTATTAAGTTTCTTCAACTTAGAGCGAGAAGTTAACGAGCTGATTAGCTTATGTAATAGCAACTGGTTATGTGACCCTGAAACGGGTGCTAAAACTAGCCTATTGCGATTGCTACGTGTTGACAGTTTGGCGACTGATGCTCATTACAAAGATACCGTTAATTACAACTGGTATCTGATTGAAAACAAATTAAACACGTTAATTGGTTATATTAATAAGATATTGAAAGGAGAATGATAATGGCTGATTTAATTGAAGCTAAAGACCGCAATAATCGGATTATCCTTGATACCACAGTTTCAGCCGATACTACGGTTAAAATGCCAGCAATGAATGGTCATCAAGGCGATAACGGGCGAGTTGTGCCATTTGTTATTGTACAAGGTCCTAATCACCTGCCAATGAATATGCAAGGCAAGTCGATTGACCTTGTGGGTGTTGACCATGATGGGCGGTTAAAAATTTCTGGTGCCACTTACAAAGTAATTGATCCATCTGTTGGTACGCTTGACTTTACAATTCCGGGAGCGTTCTATCAAGCACTTGGTGATTATCAGCAAGCCTATTTCCGTATTAAGGACAGTAACAATCAAGTTATTTCAACGATTAATGTTGCCTTTACTACGCTAGCTGGTGCTGACTATATGACCTATGGAGATTCTAAAATATTCAATGGATATGTAAGTCAAAGCATGGCTGGAGTTGAACAAGAAGTTGCTAACTGGGTTAATCAGCTTAAAGCAATGCTTTCAGGAACAGAGGGAGCAGCAGATGTTGCCCGTTCAGCAGTTCAAGCATTATTAGCTGCAATCTCGGCTAACCAAGTGGCAACTTTTGGTGGGAACAATAATTTTACTGGTGAGAACAAGTTCCACGGAGTTACTGAGATTGACAACTTGCAAGGACCAGCTCGCCAAGCGCTATTCAACTATACTGATAACAAGTTCAATGGTTTAACTAGCCAGCTTAATTCGATTACTGGACGGTTAGCTAATGTATTGAGAACCGATTCCGCTTGGACTCGTGATTATACGTTAGGCGGCTGCCTATCACGAGCTAACAACGGAAATGACTTTGCCCTCTCTAAGTTCCATATTATGCAGAATGTGAACCTAATTCTAGGACGTGGTGATGTTAAGGTCGACAATGACCAAGACTTTAATGAATCACAAATCTATCTTCCGTGGGTGGTTGATAACGCTGATGTGGCAATTGCACAGATGTATCACTTTGAAGGGTATGCTTTACCACGTCTTGATATTGATAGTAAGAAGCTCAATATCAGTCTTAAAGGCAAGCGCCACGAAATTGAACGACTTAGTCTTGTAATTATTGCATTTGACAGATAGGGGTGAGCAATATGGCAACAATCTATGTATATAACAAGAATAACCTCTTTGTGGGACGTAAAGACAACATTAACTTAGAAGCATATGAATTGGCGGATAATGAATCCATCAATAAGCCGCAAACAGTTTATGAATATGACGATAGCTATCACCTAACTGGTTTAGCCAAGATTAAGCCCGGAACAGTGATTGCCAATGCAACGCCTACTGTACCACCAGATGGATTGAATGATCCTACTTATGATCCAGCAAATAATACCTGGCATGGCATTAGTAATGATGAATACCGAAAGCTATACAACGTTCCAGCAAGTGAACCAGACGGATCAGCTAAATTAATCAATGCTTTAACACAACAAGTCTTCCAATTGACGCAAAAAGTCAATCAGTTAGAAAAGAGTGATAAAAATGATTGAGATAATCAAAATGCTAGCTCAACAGTATGCTGATATTCGCTGGGCAGTTAAAGACGGGGCAATTACAAAGGAACAATATAAAGAATTTACTGGAAAAGAATATTCAGAATAGTCTGTCTCTTATACACATCTGACGCTGCCGACGAT
>ERZ1026988.255-NODE-255-length-25273-cov-12.258030_pt1 | contig 25273 bp, 24 predicted proteins | sample MGYA00519291_ERZ1026988 | MGnify/ENA primary metagenome ERZ1026988 (study PRJEB26926, sample SAMN06164795) | human gut metagenome | biome: ENVO:00009003; feature: ENVO:2100002; material: ENVO:00002003 | host: Homo sapiens | place: USA | collected 2012 ... | reverse complement strand
CGGCCTGATGACCCGCGACAATTACAGAACGGTAAATAACATTACCCTGGGTAAGTATCCGGAGGCGAAATGATGACACTGGAAGCCGACAGCGTTAACGTACAGGCGCTGGATATGGGGCACATTGTCGTTGACATTGATGGTGTTAATATCACTGAACTGATTAATAAGGCCGCTGAAAACGGTTATTCACTCCGCGTGGTGGATGACCGTGACTCTACCGAAACACCGGCAACTTATGCCAGCCCTCACCAGTTGCTGTAAGACAATGCAGTGATACAGGGTATAGTGCCATTAACCACAGAAACAGCACTGTTGTCCTGTATTAAGCAGGCAAGAGAAGATGTCCTTACCCTGCGCCATCTGCAGCTTCTGCACCAGAACCGGTGAATCTCACTCAACAGGCTTCATTTCCCCTGACGCCAGCCTGAATACAGCTGGCGTTTTCATTTATAAACAGAAAGGAAAACCGATAATAATGGAATGGACGCCCCGACCATGAAGCAACGGTAGGATATTACTGATAAACCTTCCAGTGGAGGTGCGTTATGGCCGTTTTAACGATTAGCATTGACCTGACAAAAAATGAATTCCAAATCCACGGTCTGGGTAGGAACAGAAAAATCTAAGCTCAGAAAACGGATTAAAGTAAGCGTCAACGGAGCACCGTATTGACGCTTATTTATTGGTGAGAACTACGTTCCATGGCAGGAGTTCGTCAACACGGTTGGAGGGCCATTCCGGCAGTATGCTCAGAATATGGCGCAGATACGCTTCCGGATCGATACCGTTCAGACGGCAGGTGCCTGCTTTTCCGGCAACAAGCAGGAATCTCAGCGCTGAAGCAGGAATTAGAGGTAAAAACGCCCTACCGGGCCATGAATCACCCGGTCATTGGAGTAGTAACCAAAGCAGATTTAGCCAGCATGGAACAAATATCTTTGGTGAAAAGTTGGTTACGGGAAGCTGGAGCGCACAACGTGTTAGTAACCAGTGCAGTTAATAACAATGGAGTTACAGAACTTTTTGCCTTGCTGCATACAGAAGAAGGCTGTTGTTAATTTCGATTGGTTCTCAGATGAGAATGATGACGGTGATACACAGATAAGAATCAATGAGCAATGAGGGTTGCCGGGCAACCCTCATTGAATAAAACGGGAATTACTTCGCTTCGCCGTTTTTCATTTCGCCCATAGCTTTCAGCTTTTTGGAGATATCGCGGCGTTCTTTGGAGAGCTCGGCATTTTTGATGATGTAATCGTCAACGCGATCTTCATAGTCACCTTTCATGCTGGCGATGATGCCCTGGATTGCTTCAACGCTCATCCCTGGCTTGATGTAATCGCTCAGGTTGTCCAGCAACAGGACGCGCTTCTGGTTGTCACGGATCTTTTTCTCAACGTCCTGAATTTCACGTTGCAGTTTGTTCTTACGACGGAACAGACGAACAAATTCCAGTACGTCCTGGAATGAAGGCTTGGTAGTTTCCATTTTTATACCCCTGATAATGTGAGAGTCGGATTCGTTTAAGCAACCGCTATTCGTTAGGGCCAACATTACTCATAGCTGCCGCAGATGACAATGCTTTTATCCCTTTTCACTATCATACCCTTTATCCTTGCTGAATCGAAGCAGCAGCAAGATGATTCTGAAGTTCAGGAATTATTTGCGCAAGGCCCGGCAAATCAGATTCGATAGCAACTCAAGCTGATGTGCCGTTTCCATGTTCAGCCACACATAACCATAGATTGGTGTTTCCACGACTTTCAGGTCATGGTGGTTATCGAGCAACTGACGCAGCTCTTCCACAGCATCGTTCAATTTTTCCGTATTGGCAAAAACCGGCTGCGGATTACCTTCGTACAGCGCATGAACAAGGCTCAGCAGTATTTGCTGCATCATGTGCTGGGTATCACGAAGTTTTTGCGCGTTCAATAACACGAAATGGCTGGGGCGCGTGGCCCAGTATGCATTGATTTGCAACTCCAGCATACAAACCAGATTGCGATTAATGGTCTGGATACCTTCATATATCGATTTGGGAATACGGGTTTCTTTGCTGGCGGGCGCAATCAGCCCACGCATTTTCACGGCATCGGTCAGGAGTTTTTGTAGATGGCTTTCCAGACGTGGGCGTTCGAGTAAGTTCGGTGAGAATGCAGATTGATAGACCCGATTATACTCGGTCAGACTTTTCGCCAGTTGAATGCGCCAGTGGATGAACGCCCGTTGTGGCCAGATACCGGTAAACAACATTGCCAGTAAAGAGCCGAGGATCACATCGCCGCTTCGCCATAACGCCGTATCAATTTCACCTGTCGGGGAACCCACAACAATTGCCAGCGTCACCCCAATCAATAATCCTTGATACGGTTTCTTGCCCAGCGCCAGCCAACCGCAAAGAAACATCGCCGCCGCGCACCAGACTAACATCAGCGATAACGAAATTAACTCCAGTTGCAGAGCGATAAGACCTAAAATCGAACCCAACACCGTACCGCCAATACGTTCGAAGGCACGAGGGACAACGTTCCCCCAGAACGAGATTGGCCCCATAATCACCACCATGGTGACCAGCGGCCAGGTGCTTTCCGGGATAGTAAACAGGCGGATAATGAGAAAAGTGAGCAGGAATGCCAGCGCGACCCGAGTACCATGCACAATGCGGTAATGGCGGTATACCCGGATTTCAAACGGGCTTAATGACTTATCGGCACGCACGCAGAAACTCCGTAATGAAGATGAAAAGCGCTCATAACACATCTGTCGGCCAGAAGGCGCGCCTCTGAGTTATCCTACGGACATACCGGGAACAGTGTAATTTCCCGGCAGGAGCGAAAAATTTGAAAGGCGCATCTTACTCTTTTCGCTTTCAAAAAAAGAGTGGTCTTCGCGTTAACACACCGCCCTGAGATGAATTAGTGATGTTTTGGCTGCACCGCAACATACATTTCGATATCCCAGTACCCATCTTCCGCGCCATTGTTCAAGTAAACCTCGAAGCAGGGCTTTGGTAACATTTCATAAGCACTGTCCTGCAAGAGGCTATTAAAAAACTGATACCAGGGTTTAGCAAAATCATCACCGACTACACGAGCCACCGCCACCGCATACTGACCACCTGAAATTTCTGTCAGAATGACGCCCTCACTGTTGTCGGGGAGCGTAAAGTTATTCGGCACCGTCACGACGGTGTCGCAGCGTAATTTTACGGCGGATGTTTCATCTGGATTGTCGTAATAGACAGCAACCCACTCCTTCGGCACAATATTTTTGTTATCTACCCACATCATCAACTGCTCAAAGCCTTTCTTTACCGTCTGTTCCCACGGGCCAACAAGATGGAAACCTGCAACGGTACGTTTATCTTCCTGCTTAATCTCGTAGTTCATGACGCCTCCACTAACACTGTTTTTATATACAGTATAGTTGCAATATTAAAACCACAAGGAATGAGTGTTGATTATGCGAGCAGACTCGCACTCCTGCCAGTCTGCTGCAAAAGAAAGGTCAGGCCTTATGGTGGAAATAATCACTCAGGCGGGAAAACATGCTGCCTTCCCCGACAGATTCCAGGGTAACCAGCGGCCAGTGCGCCACCTGTTTATCACGGTCGTAAAGTTCAATTTCCCCTACCCGCTGATGGGCGCTAATTGGCGCGGTGAGTTCTTTACCATCAAGGGTATATTTGGCTTTGATATGTGGAATTTCGGCTTTCGGTAGCACCATCCAGAACTCTTGTTCCGTTCCCAGAGCGATATTTTCTTTATCACCATACCAGATGCGTTCCGTACCGACCTTTTTCCCACGGTGCAAAATTTGCACCGTAGTAAAGTTTTGTTGCCCCCAACGCAGTAATTTTCTTGCCTCTTCCTCACGACCTTTTGCACTGTCAGCACCCATTACCACTGCAATGAGGCGACGCTGCCCGTCTACAGCCGAAGCAATAAGATTAAACCCTGCACCAGAAGTATGGCCCGTTTTCAGGCCGTCAACATTCATGGTTTTATCCCACAATAACCCGTTACGGTTTTGCTGGGTGATACCGTTCCAGGTGAGGCTTTTCTCACTGTACATATGATAAAACTCGGGCTCGCCGTGGATGATAGCGCGAGAAAGCACAGCTAAATCATAAGCCGAGCTATGCTGGCCAGGTGCATCCAGACCATGCACTGTTTCAAAATGCGTATCCTTGAGATGCAGCTTCTCGGCATAGTTGTTCATCATTTCAACAAACTGCCGTTGCCCACCGGCAATATAGTCAGCCAGTGCAACACAAGCGTCATTTCCGGAATCCACAATTAAACCACGACTTAAATCACGTACCGATACGCGATCGCCCTCTTTCAAAAACATCAGTGAAGAACCGACAAACACCGGATTATCTTTCGCCCACGCATCGCGCCCCACGGTGACAATATCGTCTGGCGTAATGCGATGACTATCGATAGCGCGATCCACGACATAGCCCGTCATCAGCTTTGTCAGGCTGGCGGGATTGCGCTGTTGATGCTCATTACCCGCGGTGAGGATCTGTCCGGTGGTGTAATCCATCAGTACCCAGGACCCGGCATGAATCTCTGGAGGCTGAGGTGAAAAAGGAATGTTTTCCGCCGCAAAACCAGACGATAAGTTAAAAACGAACAAAGAAGCAGCAATAATAAGACGGCGTTTCAACAGCAAACCCTCAGGAGTTTCAAATAGCTGTTCTTTTTACGGAAATACTTATGAACTGGCTGGAATAAAGTGCAAGAAAATGTGACTACCCTCTCATTTTTATCTGACATGATTTGTTGCCACTCGCTGTCAAATTATCGCGCTAAAGCTGATTAGCACGGTGATATTTGATACTCTGGCAGACAGCAGAAATAACGGATTTAACCTAATGATGAATGACGGTAAGCAACAATCTACCTTTTTGTTTCACGATTACGAAACCTTTGGCACGCACCCCGCGTTAGATCGCCCTGCACAGTTCGCAGCCATTCGCACCGATGACGAATTCAATGTCATCGGCGAACCCGAAGTCTTTTACTGCAAGCCCGCGGATGACTATTTACCCCGGCCTGGAGCAGTATTAATTACCGGTATTACCCCGCAGGAGGCACGGGCGAAAGGAGAAAACGAAGCCGCGTTTGCCGCCCGTATTCACTCGCTTTTTACCGTACCGAAGACCTGTATTCTGGGCTACAACAATGTGCGTTTCGACGACGAAGTCACACGCAACGTTTTTTATCGTAATTTCTACGATCCTTACGCCTGGAGCTGGCAGCATGATAACTCGCGCTGGGATTTACTGGATGTTATGCGTGCCTGTTATGCCCTGCGCCCGGAAGGAATAAACTGGCCTGAAAATGATGACGGTCTACCGAGCTTTCGCCTTGAGCATTTAACCAAAGCGAATGGTATTGAACATAGCAATGCCCACGATGCGATGGCTGATGTGTACGCCACTATTGCGATGGCGAAACTGGTAAAAACGCGTCAGCCACGCCTGTTTGATTATCTCTTTACCCATCGTAATAAACACAAACTGATGGCGTTGATTGATGTTCCGCAGATGAAACCCCTGGTTCACGTTTCCGGAATGTTTGGGGCATGGCGTGGCAATACCAGCTGGGTGGCACCGCTGGCGTGGCATCCTGAAAATCGCAATGCCGTAATTATGGTGGATTTGGCAGGAGACATTTCGCCATTACTGGAGCTGGATATCGACACATTGCGCGAGCGTTTATATACCGCAAAAGCCGATCTTGGCGATAACGCCGCCGTTCCGGTTAAGCTGGTGCATATCAATAAATGTCCGGTACTGGCCCAGGCGAATACGCTACGCCCGGAAGATGCCGACCGACTGGGAATTAATCGTCAGCATTGCCTCGATAACCTAAAAATTCTGCGTGAAAATCCGCAAGTGCGTGAAAAAGTGGTAGCGATATTCGCGGAAGCCGAACCGTTTACACCTTCAGATAATGTGGATGCACAGCTTTATAATGGCTTTTTCAGTGACGCCGATCGTGCAGCAATGAAAATTGTGCTGGAAACCGAGCCGCGTAATTTACCGGCACTGGATATCACTTTTGTTGATAAACGAATTGAAAAGTTGTTGTTCAATTATCGGGCACGCAACTTCCCGGGGACGCTGGATTATGCCGAGCAGCAACGCTGGCTGGAGCACCGCCGCCAGGTCTTCACGCCAGAGTTTTTGCAGGGTTATGCTGATGAATTGCAGATGCTGGTACAACAATATGCCGATGACAAAGAGAAAGTGGCGCTGTTAAAAGCACTTTGGCAGTACGCGGAAGAGATCGTCTAATTTGAAGCCTCCGCCGCTGGTACGGCGGAGGACAATGTTGAGTCAGGCTTTTTGAACGGTGATGCTCCACGCTGCATCGCCAATCTGCTGATAATCGGTGATGGCATGTCCTTCTTCTGCCGCCCACTGTGGGATTGCTTCAGTTGCCTGGGTGCAATCAAACTCAATTACCAACTCATCGCCGCTGGCCATTTCTGCCAGTGCTGCTTTTGCTTCTATGAGTGGAAACGGACAGACCTGCGTCACCACATCCAGCTTTTTAATCGCCATCTTTACACCTTACTTAATTTGCCGCAGCAGTTGCCAGTCGCGCCTTACGCTGCGGTCGAACATACACAAGCCAGGACGCAGTCCAGACTCCGAGAATCATAAATACAAGGCCAATCCAGCCCTGCCAGGTCATCATTGCAGTCATAACCAGTCCATTACCGATAGAGCAACCACCTGCAATACTGGCACCGAAGCCCATCAGTACACCACCTAACCCGCTACGTAATGTTGTTTGTGCATCAGTTGCGCGAACGCGGAACTCACGGCTCGCTTTGGCTGCAATAAATGACCCCACGAAGATCCCTAACACCAGGAAAACGCCCCAGTTAATGTATTTCACGTCACCCGCGACCAGAAATTGCAGAATATTGGCCGTTGGGGAAGTGACTCCTAACCCAAACATGCGTCCGGTTGCTTCACTCAGGGGCCAGGCTAAAAGCGCAATCAAACCGATGAGTACAGCAGTGACAAAGGGATGCCAGCGTTTTTCAAACAGAATATGAGCGATCCCGGTTCGGCGCGGCGGTAAGGTCGCGACTTTGAGTTTTGGCTTCTTCAACTCTTTCATCACCACCCAGAGCGTTATCACCAGCAAAACGGTAACCAACGGCCACACAGACAAATTAAAAGTCTCAGCAATAGAGTTATGTTCAGTAGTGTAGTGCTGCAAGGTTTGATTTAAACCACTGGTGTGTGGAGAACGCATCACCGCACTCATCACCATATAAGTGAAAAGCGCGATCCAACTGCCGATCAATCCCTCACCCGCGCGATACCAGGTCCCGGTGGCACATCCACCCGCCAGAACAATTCCCAGCCCGAAAAGATACCCACCTATAACAGTACCAAGCCACGGGAACGCCCCGGCTTCGTAAGTCAGTAGGCCCGCCTGAATTAACGCAAAAACCCCCACGCTTTGTACCGAAATTGCAATCAGCAAGGCGTAAAACATGCGATTATTTTTCGCGATATACATATCGCGAAAACCACCAGTCAGGCAAAAACGCCCACGCTGCATGACAAATCCCAGCAGAGCACCACAAATTAGCCCGCTTAATATCATTGAAAACATAAATTAATTAACCAGATGAATGTTAATGGGGAAATTATTCATGACTGGTGGAATGCAGACCAATAACCAAATTCTCTAAATTAGAACAAATGGTTATTAATGAGGATTTCGATAAAAAAGAATAAAAAAACCGGAGCCAAATGTTCATTCGACTCCGGTTTATTATTAGAAAAGATGATTATGCTACGTCTTCGTACTGCGGAACCGGATTACGGAAGCTCTTGGTGACGCAAGCCAGGTAAATCAGACCGATAGCAGCCCAGATCAGACCCAGAACCATTGAGCTTTCTTCCAGGTTAACCCACAGCGCACCAACGGTCAGCGCACCACACATCGGCAGGAACAGATACTGGAAGTGATCTTTCAGCGTCTTGTTACGCTTCTCACGGATCCAGAACTGCGAGATGACCGACAGGTTAACAAAGGTGAACGCCACCAGCGCACCAAAGTTAATCAGCGCCGTTGCCATTACCAGGTCGAAGTTGATTGCCAGCAGGGCAATCGCGCCAACCAGGATGATGTTCATCGCCGGAGTACGCCATTTCGGGTGTACATAACCGAAGAAGCTTTTCGGGAACACGCCGTCACGACCCATTACGTACATCAGACGCGCAACGCCTGCGTGCGCCGCCATACCGGACGCCAGTACGGTAATGGTGGAGAAGATCAGCGCGCCAACCTGGAACGCTTTACCCGCAACGTACAGCATGATTTCAGGCTGTGACGCATCCGGATCTTTAAAACGAGAGATATCCGGGAAGTACAGCTGCAGGAAGTAAGTTGCAAAGATGAAGATCATGCCGCCGATCAGCGCGGTCAGGAAAATCGCACGCGGGATCACGCGCTCTGCATCTTTGGTTTCTTCCGACAGGTTGCTGATGCCGTCAAAGCCGGTAAAGGAGAAGCACAGGATTGTCGCCCCGGTAATCATCGGGATAACATGCGCATCGCCAGACCAGAACGGACGAGTGCTCGCCAGCGTACCCGCGCCTTCACCTTCAAATACGCCATAAACAACCATGCCCAGAATCACCGCGATCAGCACTACCTGCAACACGACGATTACAGTGTTGAAGTTCGCTACGGATTTCAGACTACGCAGGTTAAAGGCGGTCATAAAGGCCACCAGCGCCACCACAAACATCCACGATGGAATGGAAGGCACCAGAGCTTCAAAATAGATTTTCGCCAGCAGAATGTTGATCATCGGCGCGAACAGATAGTCGAGCAGAGAAGACCAACCCACCATAAAGCCGACAGTCGGGCTAATGGATTTCTGGGCGTAAGTGTATGCAGAGCCAGCAGAAGGATAGCGGCGAACCAGCTTCCCGTAGCTCAGAGCCGTAAACAGGATCGCAATCAATGCGAACGCATAGGCTGTCGGCACATGACCATCCGTGAGGCCTGAAACGATACCAAATGTATCAAACAGCGTCATCGGCTGCATATAGGCTAGACCCATCATTACAACCGGAACTAACGTAAGCGTTTTACGCAATTCCACGCGAGAGGTGTTTGGAGTAACGTTATGCGACATGGTTATTCTCCTTTACGGTGATAACCGTCGCGTAAGCAAAAAATTGCCCCATTTTTTTGGATTCCTCAGCGACAACAACTGTCGATTTTTAGTAAATATCTATCCGGTACGAAGCCCGGCCTCTTGGTATGAATGATTGGTTTGAAGCAAAAAATAACCGACGCTAATTAAACGTCGGTTTTTAGTCATTTTTTGACAGCGGCGCATTGTGCCTAAATGGGGGGGAAATGACAAGAGAATGAGAGGCTTGTCATAATAATTTTTCTTTAAATGGCTGATTTTCCGTCATCAGATTTTGCATAAACACCGGCGATCGCACTATTTGCTAAAATTTCATCTCGCCACCAGCCGCTGGCAAGCCCTGCGGTCTGTTCATTCCAGCCAATCCAGACAGGTTCAAAGAGGGTTTGGGCGACCACTTTCTTCTCGATTAACGCGCCACTATCGAGAAAACGTTGCGCCAGATACCGTGGTAAATAGCCGCAGCCAAGGCCGCTAATTTGCAGCTCCAGTTTGGTTTTAAAATCGAAAACGGTAATGGCTTCTTGTTCGTCGAGAAGTTGTGAGGCCGTAGAAGCGCCTGCCTGCGCAGTGTCCCCCACCACAATCGCCCGATATCGTTTAATGATACGACGGTTTAACGGTTCTTCTTCCAGGGCTAACGGATGATGAGGCGCGACCGCAAAGACTTGTTCAAGATCGCCCAACCGCGAGAAACCAAACTCACTGGAAGATGGTGGCTCATGCATCGCGCCAACGATAATATCCGCTCGCCCCTGAGTCAGGGCATCCCAGGAACCACCGAGTACGCCATTGATAAACTTCAGGCGCGTCACGCTATGATGTTGATAAAAAGCTTCAATGAGAGGCGTAAGCAGAGAAAAAGGAAACGTGTCGTCCACGCCAATCACCAGCTCGTTTTCCCAGCCTTCATGCAGTTTGATCGCCTGCTTTTCCAGTTCTCGCACGGTATGCAGAACTTCCCGCCCTTTCTCTAATAACATTTTTCCGGTTCGGGTGAATTTAGCGCGGTGTCCGCTACGATCAAGCAATTGAATATTAAGGTCGCTTTCCAGCTTGTGAACGGTGTAACTCAGAGCAGACGGCGTCTTGTAGAGTTTGGCCGACGCCGCCGCAAAACTGCCCTCTTTTTCTAAGGCATCGAGGATCATCAACACATCCAGCAGTGGTTTCATACACGCCCCCTTGCAGTGCATGCGGCGTCCTGCTGGCGTGATCGTTTACTCCAGCGGCATTACCAGCGGATCGGGATACTGGTATTCAAATCCCAGTTCATTACAAATCCGACTGCCATCAATAATCTTACCTTTGCCGCTGTCCAGACTATTTCTGAACTGCGGAGGTTCCAGCCCCAGTAAACGGGCCATCTGCGGATAGAAAACATTACGCGCAGGGTGAGCTGGCGCACATATATTATAGATGTGTCCGCCTTTAGGTGCCTGTAACAACAGAGTGATAGCGCCAATAACATCTTCTAAATGGACTAAATTAACACCATGTTCACCATCAGGCGCGGTTTTTCCGGCAAAGAAGCGTCCGGGATGACGTCCCGGTCCGACCAGGCCCGCAAGACGCAGAATATCGACCGAAGTACCGGGTAAATTGTGCAGCCAGTCTTCGAGTTCTTCTAATACTCGTCCACTGTTGGTTACCGGATTACGCGGGGTGGTTTCTTTCACCGTGCCTTGTGCGTCGCCATAGACAGACGTCGAGCTGGTAAAAATAATACGGGGAATACGATGAGCCAGCGCGCTATCCACTAACTCTTGTACCGCTTGTAAATAGAACTCATCGCCGGGGCCGCTACGACGTGCCGGAAGCGTAATGACCAGCGCATCGGCATCCATAAGGGCATCCAGATCGTCAGAATCGCAAACTAACTCAGGCTCCATGCGAAGCAGATAGCTATCAATGCCACTCATTCGGGCCGCTTCGACACCATCTTGTGTGGTTTTACTCCCGGTGACTTGCCAGCCTCGCGCTGAAAGTGACATCGCCAGCGGCATACCTAACCACCCTAACCCGACAATTGCGACCTTTTTCATCCGTTATCTCCTGATACACCTTAGATCTATAAGGCTACGCTAGCGTATCAAAACTGACAATTCATTCTATGAATGAATCTCTTCAATAATGATAACGACATGCTGCAATGAGCAGTGAATCATCAGTAACCGCGTATACCAGACGGTGCACCTCTGTAATGCGTCGGGACCAGAAACCTGACAAATTATGTTTCAGGGGTTCTGGTTTCCCCTTACCTTCAAATGGTGTTCTGCGGGTATCTTTGATAAGTTCATTGATCTTTTTAACAATTCGCTTATCTGTTTCCTGCCAGTACAGATAATCATCCCATGATTCCTCAGACCAGATTAGTTTCACTCAATAATGTCCTTTTCCGTTCCTTTGCCTGATTTCAGGCTATCGATTGAGTCCATCAATCTCCGGGCGTTAGCGGGGGAACGCAGTAGATAAGCCGTCTCTTCCAGCGAGTTGTATTCTTCGAGTGACATCAGAACACAAGCCTCTCCATTCTGACGAGTAATGAGGATCGGGGCATGATCTTCAACGGCTTTCATCATTGTTGCCGACAAATTCTGACGCGCTTCGCTGTAGCTAATTGTACGCATGTAAATCTCCTCTTTTGTACAGTTCATTGTACAATGATGGGTGTTAATTAACTATTTATTAATTAGTTTGTAGATCAAGACATTGTCAGCGAGACGAAAAATCAGACTTTGCTCTTTTTGGTGCTGTCAAGTTAGAGGACAGTCCTCTTAGCCCCCTCCTTTCCCCGCTCATTCATTAAACAAATCCATCGCCATAAAATATATAAAAAACCCCTTGCTTTCTAACGTGAAAGTGGTTTAGGTTAAAAGACATCAGTTGAATAAACATTCACAGAGACTTTTATGACACGCGTTCAATTTAAACACCACCATCATCACCATCATCCTGACTAGTCTTTCAGGCGATGTGTGCTGGAAGACATTCAGATCTTCCAGTGGTGCATGAACGCATGAGAAAGCCCCCGGAAGATCACCTTCCGGGGGCTTTTTTATTGCGCGATTGATAACGGTTCAGACAGGTTTAAAGAGGAATAAGAAAATGACAGACAACACTCGTTTACGCATAGCTATGCAGAAATCCGGCCGTTTAAGTGATGACTCACGCGAATTACTGGCGCGCTGTGGCATTAAAATCAATCTTCACACCCAGCGCCTGATCGCGATGGCAGAAAACATGCCGATTGATATTCTGCGCGTGCGTGACGATGACATTCCCGGTCTGGTAATGGACGGCGTGGTAGACCTTGGGATTATCGGCGAAAACGTGCTGGAAGAAGAGCTGCTTAACCGCCGCGCCCAGGGTGAAGATCCGCGCTACTTTACCCTGCGTCGTCTGGATTTCGGCGGCTGCCGCCTTTCGCTGGCAACGCCGGTTGATGAAGCCTGGGACGGTCCGCTCTCCTTAAACGGTAAACGTATCGCCACCTCTTATCCTCACCTGCTCAAGCGTTATCTCGACCAGAAAGGTATCTCTTTTAAATCCTGCTTACTGAACGGTTCTGTCGAAGTTGCGCCGCGCGCCGGACTGGCGGATGCGATTTGCGATCTGGTTTCCACCGGTGCCACGCTGGAAGCTAACGGCCTGCGCGAAGTCGAAGTTATCTACCGCTCGAAAGCCTGCCTGATCCAGCGCGATGGCGAAATGGAAGAATATAAACAGCAACTGATCGACAAGCTGCTGACCCGTATTCAGGGTGTGATCCAGGCGCGCGAATCAAAATACATCATGATGCACGCACCGACCGAACGCCTGGATGAAGTCATCGCCCTGCTGCCAGGTGCCGAACGCCCAACCATTCTGCCGCTGGCGGGTGATCAACAGCGCGTAGCGATGCACATGGTGAGTAGCGAAACCCTGTTCTGGGAAACGATGGAAAAACTGAAAGCGCTGGGTGCCAGTTCAATCCTGGTCCTGCCGATTGAGAAGATGATGGAGTGATCGCCATGAGCTTTAACACAATCATTGACTGGAATAGCTGTACTGCGGAGCAACAACGCCAGCTGTTAATGCGCCCGGCGATCTCCGCTTCTGAAAGCATTACCCGCACCGTTAACGATATTCTCGATAACGTGAAAACGCGTGGCGATGAAGCCCTGCGTGAATACAGCGCGAAGTTTGATAAAACCACGGTTACCGCGCTGAAGGTGTCTGCTGATGAGATCGCCGCCGCCAGCGAACGCCTGAGCGACGAGCTAAAACAGGCGATGGCGGTGGCAGTAAAGAATATTGAAACCTTCCACACTGCGCAAAAACTGCCGCCGGTAGATGTAGAAACGCAGCCAGGCGTGCGTTGCCAGCAGGTTACGCGCCCGGTGGCTTCAGTGGGTTTGTATATTCCTGGCGGCTCCGCCCCGCTCTTCTCAACGGTATTAATGCTGGCAACTCCGGCGCGTATTGCGGGCTGTAAAAAAGTGGTGCTGTGCTCACCGCCGCCGATTGCCGATGAGATCCTTTACGCGGCGCAGCTGTGCGGCGTGCAGGACGTGTTTAACGTCGGCGGCGCACAGGCCATTGCCGCGCTGGCGTTTGGTACGGAATCTGTGCCGAAAGTGGACAAAATCTTCGGGCCGGGTAACGCCTTTGTCACCGAAGCAAAACGCCAGGTAAGCCAGCGTCTGGACGGTGCGGCGATCGATATGCCCGCAGGCCCGTCGGAAGTGCTGGTGATTGCTGACAGCGGCGCTACGCCGGATTTCGTGGCTTCTGATTTGCTTTCTCAGGCTGAACACGGCCCTGACTCACAGGTAATTTTACTGACCCCCGACGCTGATATGGCGCGTCGCGTTGCCGAGGCCGTCGAACGCCAACTGGCAGAACTGCCGCGTGCCGAAACCGCCCGCCAGGCACTGAACGCCAGCCGCCTGATCGTGACTAAAGATTTAGCGCAGTGCGTAGAGATTTCCAACCAGTACGGCCCGGAACACCTGATCATTCAGACCCGCAACGCCCGCGAACTGGTCGATGGCATCACCAGCGCCGGTTCGGTATTTCTTGGTGACTGGTCACCGGAATCGGCAGGTGACTATGCCTCCGGCACTAACCACGTTCTGCCGACTTACGGTTACACCGCCACCTGTTCCAGCCTCGGGCTGGCGGATTTCCAGAAACGCATGACCGTGCAGGAACTCTCGAAAGAAGGTTTCTCCACGCTGGCTTCGACCATTGAAACACTGGCCGCCGCCGAGCGCCTGACTGCCCACAAAAATGCCGTTACTTTGCGTGTTAACACCCTTAAGGAGCAAGCATGAACACCGTGACTATTACCGATTTAGCGCGTGAAAACGTCCGCAACCTGACGCCGTATCAGTCAGCGCGTCGTCTGGGCGGTAACGGCGATGTCTGGCTGAACGCCAACGAATATCCCACTGCCGTGGAGTTTCAGCTCACTCAGCAAACGCTCAACCGCTACCCGGAATGCCAACCGAAAGCGGTGATTGAAAATTACGCGCAATATGCAGGCGTAAAACCGGAGCAGGTGCTGGTCAGCCGTGGCGCGGACGAAGGTATTGAACTGCTGATTCGCGCTTTTTGCGAACCGGGTAAAGACGCCATCCTCTACTGCCCGCCAACGTACGGCATGTACAGCGTCAGCGCTGAAACCATTGGCGTCGAGTGCCGCACAGTGCCGACGCTGGACAACTGGCAACTGGACTTACAGGGCATTTCCGACAAGCTGGATGGCGTAAAAGTGGTCTATGTTTGCAGCCCCAACAACCCGACCGGGCAACTGATCAACCCGCAGGATTTTCGCACCCTGCTGGAGTTAACCCGCGGTAAGGCGATTGTGGTTGCCGATGAAGCCTATATCGAGTTTTGCCCGCAGGCATCGCTGGCTGGCTGGCTGGCGGAATATCCGCACCTGGCGATTTTGCGCACACTGTCGAAAGCTTTTGCTCTGGCGGGGCTTCGTTGCGGATTTACGCTGGCAAACGAAGAAGTCATCAACCTGCTGATGAAAGTGATCGCCCCCTACCCGCTCTCGACGCCGGTTGCCGACATTGCCGCACAGGCGTTAAGCCCGCAGGGAATCGTCGCCATGCGCGAACGGGTGGCGCAAATTATTACAGAACGCGAATACCTGATTGCCGCACTGAAAGAGATCCCCTGCGTGGAGCAGGTTTTCGACTCTGAAACCAACTACATTCTGGCGCGCTTTAAAGCCTCCAGTGCAGTGTTTAAATCTTTGTGGGATCAGGGCATTATCTTACGTGATCAGAATAAACACCCCTCTTTAAGCGGCTGCCTGCGAATTACCGTCGGAACCCGTGAAGAAAGCCAGTGCGTCATTGACGCCTTACGTGCGGAGCAAGTTTGATGAGTCAGAAGTATCTTTTTATCGATCGCGATGGAACCCTGATTAGCGAACCGCCGAGTGATTTTCAGGTGGACCGTTTTGACAAACTCGCCTTTGAACCTGGTGTGATCCCGGAGCTGCTGAAGCTGCAAAAAGCGGGATATAAGCTGGTGATGATCACTAATCAGGATGGTCTTGGAACACAAAGTTTCCCGCAGGCGGATTTTGATGGCCCGCACAACCTGATGATGCAGATCTTCACCTCGCAAGGCGTGCAGTTTGATGAAGTGCTGATTTGTCCGCACCTGCCCGCCGATGAGTGCGACTGCCGTAAGCCGAAAGTAAAACTGGTGGAGCGTTATCTCGCTGAGCAAGCGATGGATCGTGCCAATAGTTATGTGATTGGCGATCGCGCGACCGATATTCAACTGGCAGAAAACATGGGCATTAATGGTTTACGCTACGACCGCGAAGCCCTGAACTGGCCGATGATTGGCGAACAACTCACCAAACGAGACCGTTACGCTCACGTAGTGCGCAACACCAAAGAGACGCAGATTGACGTTCAGGTATGGCTGGATCGCGAAGGTGGCAGCAAGATTAACACCGGCGTTGGCTTCTTTGATCACATGCTGGATCAGATCGCCACCCACGGCGGTTTCCGCATGGAAATCAACGTCAAAGGCGACCTCTATATCGACGATCACCACACCGTCGAAGATACTGGCCTGGCGCTGGGGGAAGCATTAAAAATTGCTCTTGGCGACAAACGCGGTATTTGCCGCTTTGGTTTTGTGCTGCCGATGGACGAATGCCTTGCCCGCTGCGCGCTGGATATCTCTGGTCGCCCGCACCTGGAATATAAAGCTGAATTTACCTACCAGCGCGTGGGCGATCTCAGCACTGAAATGATCGAGCACTTCTTCCGTTCGCTTTCATACACCATGGGCGTGACGCTACACCTGAAAACCAAAGGTAAAAACGATCACCACCGTGTAGAGAGCCTGTTCAAAGCGTTTGGCCGCACCCTGCGCCAGGCCATCCGCGTGGAAGGCGACACCCTGCCCTCGTCGAAAGGAGTGCTGTAATGAACGTGGTGATCCTTGATACTGGCTGCGCCAACCTGAACTCGGTGAAGTCTGCCATTGCGCGCCACGGTTATGAACCCAAAGTCAGCCGTGACCCGGACGTCGTGTTGCTGGCCGATAAACTGTTTTTACCCGGCGTTGGCACCGCACAAGCGGCGATGGGCCAGGTGCGTGAGCGCGAGCTGTTTGATCTCATCAAAGCCTGTACCCAACCGGTGCTGGGCATCTGCTTAGGGATGCAACTTCTGGGGCGGCGCAGCGAAGAGAGCAACGGCGTCGACTTGCTGGGCATCATCGACGAAGACGTGCCGAAAATGACCGACTTTGGTCTGCCACTGCCACATATGGGCTGGAACCGCGTATATCCGCAGGCAGGCAACCGCCTGTTTCAGGGGATTGAAGACGGCGCGTACTTTTACTTTGTTCACAGCTACGCAATGCCAGTCAATCCGTGGACCATCGCCCAGTGTAATTACGGCGAACCGTTCACCGCGGCGGTACAAAAAGATAACTTCTACGGCGTGCAGTTCCACCCGGAGCGTTCTGGTGCCGCTGGCGCTAAGTTGCTGAAAAACTTCCTGGAGATGTGATGATTATTCCGGCATTAGATTTAATTGACGGCACCGTGGTGCGTCTCCATCAGGGCGATTACGGCAAACAACGCGATTACGGTAACGACCCGCTGCCGCGCTTACAGGATTACGCTGCGCAAGGTGCCGAAGTGTTGCATCTGGTGGATCTGACCGGGGCAAAAGATCCGGCTAAACGTCAAATCCCACTGATTAAAACCCTGGTCGCGGGCGTTAACGTTCCGGTGCAGGTTGGCGGCGGCGTGCGTAGCGAAGAAGACGTGGCGGCGTTACTGGAAGCAGGCGTTGCTCGCGTGGTGGTTGGCTCCACCGCGGTGAAATCACCAGAAATGGTGAAAGGCTGGTTTGAACGTTTCGGTGCCGATGCCTTAGTGCTGGCGCTGGATGTCCGTATTGACGAGCAAGGCAACAAACAGGTGGCAGTCAGCGGCTGGCAAGAGAACTCGGGCGTTTCGCTGGAACAACTGGTGGAAACCTATCTGCCCGCCGGCCTGAAACATGTGCTGTGTACCGATATCTCGCGCGACGGCACGCTGGCAGGCTCTAACGTCTCTTTATATGAAGAAGTGTGCGCCAGATATCCGCAAGTGGCATTTCAGTCCTCCGGCGGCATTGGCGACATTAACGATGTTGCTGCCCTGCGTGGCACTGGCGTGCGCGGCGTAATTGTCGGTCGCGCATTACTGGAAGGTAAATTCACCGTGAAGGAGGCCATCGCATGCTGGCAAAACGCATAATCCCGTGTCTCGACGTTCGTGATGGTCAGGTGGTGAAAGGCGTACAATTTCGCAACCATGAAATCATTGGCGATATCGTGCCGCTGGCAAAACGCTACGCCGAAGAAGGTGCAGACGAACTGGTGTTCTACGATATCACCGCTTCCAGCGATGGCCGTGTGGTAGATAAAAGCTGGGTATCTCGCGTGGCGGAAGTAATCGACATTCCGTTTTGTGTGGCGGGTGGGATTAAGTCTCTGGAAGATGCCGCGAAAATTCTTTCCTTTGGCGCGGATAAAATCTCCATTAACTCCCCTGCGCTGGCGGACCCGACGTTAATTACTCGCCTGGCGGATCGCTTTGGCGTGCAGTGTATTGTGGTCGGTATTGATACCTGGTACGACGCCGAAACCAGTAAATATCATGTGAATCAATATACCGGCGATGAAAGCCGCACCCGCGTCACTCAGTGGGAAACGCTCGACTGGGTAGAGGAAGTGCAAAAACGCGGTGCCGGAGAAATCGTCCTCAACATGATGAATCAGGACGGCGTGCGTAACGGTTACGACCTCGAACAGCTGAAAAAAGTGCGTGAAGTTTGCCACGTCCCGCTGATTGCCTCCGGTGGCGCAGGCACCATGGAACACTTTCTCGAAGCCTTCCGCGATGCCGACGTTGACGGCGCGCTGGCAGCTTCCGTATTCCACAAACAAATAATCAATATTGGTGAATTAAAAGCGTACCTGGCAACACAGGACGTGGAGATCAGGATATGTTAACAGAACAACAACGTCGCGAACTGGACTGGGAAAAAACCGACGGTCTGATGCCGGTGATTGTGCAACACGCGGTATCTGGCGAAGTGTTAATGCTGGGCTATATGAACCCGGAAGCCTTAGACAAAACCATCGAAAGCGGCAAAGTCACCTTCTTCTCGCGCACTAAACAGCGACTGTGGACCAAAGGCGAAACGTCGGGTAATTTCCTCAACGTAGTATATATTGCGCCGGACTGCGACAACGACACTTTACTGGTGCTGGCGAATCCCATCGGGCCAACCTGCCACAAAGGCACCAATAGCTGCTTCGGCAATACCGCTCACCAGTGGCTGTTCCTGTATCAACTGGAACAACTGCTCGCCGAACGTAAATCTGCCGACCCGGAAACCTCCTACACCGCCAAACTGTATGCCAGCGGCACCAAACGCATTGCGCAGAAAGTGGGCGAAGAAGGCGTGGAAACCGCACTGGCAGCAACGGTACATGACCGCTTTGAGCTGACCAACGAGGCATCTGACTTGATGTATCACCTGCTGGTGTTGTTGCAGGATCAGGATCTGGATTTAACAACGGTAATTGAGAACCTGCGTAAACGGCATCAGTGAGTGGCGTGCTGAGCAGGTGTGATGTTGTTGTCACACCCGGAGCCATTGCCCGATGCGCAAGCTTATCGTGCCTACACATTATCTCAACACACGTAGGCCGGATAAGATGCGCCAGCATCGCATCCGGCAAAAAAACGGGCATGGTGTCACCACCCTGCCCGTTTCTCTTAAATGCACAATAATATTATTTCGCGTTGTAATTACGCAGCGCGTTACGCCCAAGCACAATCCCCGCGCCAACCATGCCGCCCAGCAGCACAGCCAGAATCAAGGTAATTGCTTTCTTCGGGCTATCGCGACGAATAGGTAACGTCGGTTTCATTACATAGCGGTAAGCATGAATATCAAGTTTATCAACGTCAAGATTGTCAATATCCAGCAGGTTTTGACGAGTCTGATAGTAGTTTGATGAGAACACCAACGGACGGGTCGCTTCGTGCTTAATCATCGACTCCAGCGCTTCGCTCCCCAAAAGGAACATAGTATCCTGGGTTACGTCCTGTGTCTGTTGAATCTGCGGCTTTGTCACCTGCGCCTGATTCGCATACTGCAACGCTTCCTGAATCTGACGGATACGCAGATCTTTCTGCTCCTGCGCGACCACTTCCTGGGTTCTTAAAGAGTCCTGCAAGTTTTTCCGTCCCAGAGCAATGTTGTCCTTGAGATCCTTTTCTAGCTCTTGATTCACTTTATCATCAACTTGCTGAATGTATTGGGCCAACTTCATTTGTGCGCCCTCTGCAGTTTGCCCAACATAAGAAACAGTCAATGGTAATTGCTGGTTCTTAACAGAAGGTTCGATGGTAAGTTTTTCTGGCTCTTCCTGATTATCCAGCGTTTCTGCTAATGCAGAGAAGGCAGAACTGAAGCGACCAATTAACGTCTCCTGCAAATCCGATACTTTCGGTGCAGCCTGACCATAGATAACATTCATGGCATTGTTATAGCCAGCAATTTGCCCCACGTCGGGCTGAGTGATAATTGCTGTTGACGTCCATTTCTCCTTCGCTACTGCCAAATAACCAATAGCCAGGGCAATAGCCACAATGACGGAAATGATAATTGTCATCTTGCCACGCCACAACTGCACTAGTAAATCAATCAAATCAATCTGTTCCGGGTCATGGTTTTGCCCAGAAACATTATTATTTTCTACTCTCATCATTACCCTAACTGACGGAAATTTCCAAGTCCGCATAGTTTAGCGATAATCCCCGTGAATGCTATAGGATAAGTGATAAAAATAATGAATTATTGCGGAGGTAACAAAAGACAATCAGGGCGTAAATAGCCCTGATAACAAGATGTTAGTCGCTGCCAAAGAGATCGCGGGTGTAGACCTTATCTGCCACATCCTTAAGCTCTTCTGCCATACGGTTGGAGATAATGACGTCGGCTTGTTGTTTGAAGGTGGCGAGATCACGTTCCAGGCGAGAGTTGAAGAATGAGTCTTCTTTCATCACCGGCTCGTAGATGATCACTTCAACGCCTTTCGCCTTGATACGCTTCATAATCCCTTGAATAGAAGACGCACGGAAGTTATCTGACCCGCTCTTCATAATCAGACGATAAATACCCACCACTTGCGGTTTGCGTGACAAAATGGCATCGGCAATAAAATCTTTACGCGTGCGGTTTGCATCGACAATTGCCGAGATCAGGTTATTCGGCACAGACTGGTAGTTCGCCAGTAACTGCTTGGTATCTTTCGGCAGACAATAACCACCATAACCAAACGACGGATTGTTGTAATGGTTGCCAATACGCGGATCGAGACAAACGCCTTCGATAATCTGGCGAGTATTCAGACCTAAACTTTCTGCATAGCTATCCAGTTCATTAAAGTATGCTACGCGCATCGCCAGATAGGTATTAGCGAAAAGTTTAATCGCTTCTGCTTCAGTGGAGTCGGTAAACAGGGTCGGGATATTTTGCTTAATCGCGCCTTCCTGTAACAACGCAGCAAAACGTTCTGCGCGTTCTGAACGCTCACCGATGACAATACGTGACGGATGGAGATTATCGTAAAGGGCTTTACCTTCGCGGAGGAATTCCGGAGAGAAAATAATATTTTCAGTACGATATTTCTTATGCATCGCTGCAGTAAAACCAACGGGAACCGTTGATTTGATGACCATAACCGCATAAGGATTTATCTCAACTACGTCTTTAATTACTGATTCTACACTGGATGTATTGAAATAATTAGTTTTAGGATCATAGTCGGTTGGAGTGGCGATGATGACATAATCAGCATCCCGGTAGGCTTCATTTTTATCTAATGTGGCATTAAAGTGTATTTTATCTGATTGCAAAAACTGCTGAATTTCCTTATCAACAATAGGAGATATCCGATCATTCAGCATAGCAACGCGTGACGGTAAAATATCTAATGCCACAACCTCATGATTTTGTGCGATTAGAAGCCCGTTTGACAAGCCTACATAGCCAGTACCGGAAATGGTGATTTTCATTTCATGCTCTCAGAATTAACTTAACTGTGAATCATGATGTTTTTAGCATCGTGATAAGATGCTAAAAGTTTTAACGCTACGTTGTCAGATGGTCAACGCAACGAAAAACAATTCAGATTTTCTTTATAAGAATAGCTGATGTTTATTAAGTTAATATTAAGCAGTGAAATTTAGTCTATAGATATTTGGCAAAAAAAAGCCCGGTGCAATATACGCCGGGCCTCAATTTTATTGTTGGTTAAATCAGATTAATCCAGCCATTCAGTATGGAACACACCTTCTTTATCAATGCGCTTATAAGTATGCGCCCCGAAATAGTCACGCTGTGCCTGGATCAGGTTCGCAGGCAGAACAGCGGCACGGTAGCTGTCATAATAGGCAACCGCAGCGGCGAAGGTCGGAACCGGGATACCGTTCTGTACTGCATAAGCGACGACATCGCGCAGCGCCTGCTGGTAGTCATCGGCAATTTGCTTGAAGTACGGGGCCAGCAGCAGGTTAGCGATCTGCGGATTTTCGGCATAAGCATCGGTGATTTTCTGCAGGAACTGCGCACGGATGATGCAGCCAGCACGGAAAATCTTCGCGATTTCGCCGTAGTTCAGATCCCAGTTGTATTCTTCAGACGCAGCACGCAGCTGAGAGAAGCCCTGAGCGTAAGAAACGATTTTGCCCAGATACAACGCACGGCGAACTTTTTCGATGAACTCACCTTTGTCGCCTGCTGGCTGCGCTTGCGGGCCAGAGAGAACTTTAGATGCGGCAACGCGCTGATCTTTCAGAGAAGAGATATAACGTGCAAACACAGACTCGGTAATCAGCGACAGCGGTTCGCCGAGATCCAGCGCGCTCTGGCTGGTCCATTTACCGGTGCCTTTGTTTGCTGCTTCATCCAGAATCACATCAACCAGGTAGTTACCGTCTTCATCTTTTTTGGTGAAGATATCTTTAGTGATGTCGATCAGGTAGCTGCTAAGTTCACCGTTATTCCACTCGGTGAAAGTCTGGGCCAGTTCTTCATTAGAGAGATTCAGACCACCTTTGAGCAGAGAATACGCTTCAGCAATGAGCTGCATATCTCCGTATTCAATACCATTGTGAACCATCTTCACATAATGGCCTGCGCCGTCGGCACCAATATAAGTAACGCATGGCTCGCCGTCTTCTGCCACGGCAGCGATTTTAGTCAGGATAGGCGCAACCAGCTCATAAGCCTCTTTCTGCCCGCCAGGCATAATAGAAGGACCTTTCAGCGCGCCCTCTTCACCGCCGGAAACACCGGTACCGATGAAGTTAAAGCCCTCTGCAGAAAGCTCACGATTACGACGAATGGTGTCCTGGAAGAAGGTATTACCACCATCAATGATGATGTCACCTTTATCGAGGTATGGTTTCAGGGAATCAATCGCAGCATCCGTGCCTGCACCTGCTTTCACCATTAACAGGATGCGACGAGGCGTTTCCAGAGATTCAACAAACTCTTTCACCGTATAGTAAGGAGCCAGTTTCTTGCCTGGATTTTCAGCAATCACTTCTTCCGTCTTTTCGCGGGAGCGGTTGAAAATAGAGACGGTATAACCACGACTTTCGATGTTGAGCGCAAGGTTGCGTCCCATAACTGCCATACCGACGACGCCGATCTGTTGCTTTGACATTGTTTACTCCTGTCAGGGGTGATCACCGCGGGGTTGCGGCTTATTGAAGATAAAGAATAGCTTAATTTATATCTTCTTTTACAGTCATATATTTCCTAATTAGGAAATTGCTTGTAACTTGTACATTTTTATATTTAGCCACTAATGTTATAAAAACGTTCGGCTAATTTTATTAATTCATTACCACTATTATTTTGAATTAGTTCAACATGATTTTCTTTGCCTATATTGAAATAATCACTACCAATAGCAGAAAGATGTGAGAATGGTGATGTGCACGTCTTATCAAGAAGAGAACACCCCAAAAAATAATTCATTGAATACTGAATTCCTAACATGTGCAATATTGTTGGCGCGAAACTTAAAGAATTTTCACCGCCTGCATCTAAAACTTCAGGCGTAATATTTTTTCCAATGATCAGAAATGGTATTTTGTCCACAAAATAACGAGAATCGCTGTTAAATGATTTCTTATATTCTGTCGAAGGAAATGTAGAATGATCCGATGTAATTATCAACAACGTATTGCCATAAAATGAACTGCGCCGAAAAAAATCAACAAACTTCCCCAACTGAAAATCATAGTTATAGAATTTATTGTAGAGAGGATTGCTACCATCAAAATATTTTTCATTTGGACTATCTTGACCATGATGAGTACCAGATGGGTACACACCAATAAAAAAGCGTTCGTTTTTATTTTCTTGAGAACGTAAAAAATATTGCAGTGCATTAAATGTTTGCTTATCAGTCATTCTGTCGCGTTGATAACCAATAAAATCTCCCATACCAAGAACTTTATCAAAATTAAGCGTTTTCAACATAGTGTTGAGTGGGCTATTTTTTCTGTAGACGCTATAAAATAACTTTTATAGCCATACTCTTTCAATATATCCGGCAAAGATGTTTGACGATGAAGATAAATATTATTAATTTCTACGTTAGATAATTGTGCAATACCAGTACCAGCATCAGTTAACCCATCACGAAATTGATAGCCAGAAGTTAACTGACCTCTTAAACCTCGAAAGGTTGCTGCTGTATGGTTATAATAATTTTTAAAACTTAGTGCTTCAGTAGATAACTTATCTAAATTAGGCGTAATTGGAAAATGCGCCATTTTTGAATTACCAATAATCTCCGATGAAAATCCCTCAGCAAAGATTACAATAACATTACGCCCTTTGAAGTTGTTGTTATTCTGTAGAGGGGTAATAAAAACACTTGTTTTTAAAAAAGATTTCCCGGCATCACCGATCTTCTCACTAGGCTTAAAGGTTTGCTGTAAATAGTACAATTTTGCTGTTTCATAAAAAGCATATACCGGTCCCGTGCTTATGAAAGAACACACAAGCAATAATACTATACAGAAAAAACTAAATTTATAATATTTAATACGGCCGACCAGAGCACCAGAAGGCATCGTAACGAATGAAACTATAACAAATAAAATAAAAATAGAAAAAACCTTGATTACCTCGCCAATGCCTAGCGATTCAACTTCTGCAGCATTCGACAAGGCAAGAGGCATCAAATATTGTCCTGAACTAAATAGCGATGCTGCCTGTACACCTAAAATTGAGAGATAAATCCCCCACAAGATATTGCTTATAAACTTTCTTTTTATCAGAAAGATTGCCATACTTGCAAGTGTGTATTCGATAGTAAATAACAAAACACTATCTGCCCTTCCTGAGTAAAGTAAAATACTCAAGAAAATACAAAAAGGTAGTATTATTCTAATTATATTCTTAAAGGTCATGTCGAATTAAACCATATGATTTAATAA
>ERZ1026988.250-NODE-250-length-25662-cov-9.653688_pt1 | contig 25662 bp, 17 predicted proteins | sample MGYA00519291_ERZ1026988 | MGnify/ENA primary metagenome ERZ1026988 (study PRJEB26926, sample SAMN06164795) | human gut metagenome | biome: ENVO:00009003; feature: ENVO:2100002; material: ENVO:00002003 | host: Homo sapiens | place: USA | collected 2012 ... | reverse complement strand
GAGGCCAGCGTAGAACTCGACTTGGACTCAGCCGTTCAATCAGTGCATGCAGAAATCGCTGCTCCCGCCCTTGACGCAGTCGACGCAGAGGCCAACGTAGAACTCGACTTGGATTCAGCCGTTCAATCAGTGCATGCAGAAATCGCTGCTCCCGCCCTTGACGCAGTTGAAACGGACGAAGCAGACGAAGCGGAGGAAGCAGACGAAGCGGATGCCATTGAGGAAAAACAGGCACAAGCCGCAGCTTTTAGCGACGAAACACCTCTGCCCCAAATGCGCCATTTGACGCTCGACGATTTTGTGTTTGGCATGGAACACTTGGAGCAACCCCAGATCAGCGAATCGGAAGCCGAAGACGAGTGGGGCGATAGCGAGGAAAAGGCCAAAGAACAGGCCCGACGCAAACGAAACAAGTCGCGCCGTTCGCGTGGCAATAAAAACAAAAACGGCCAGGCTACCCCGACCGATGAGGTGAACGCCAAAGACACCCCACAGCACGAACAGCAGCCGAAACCGCAAAAGCCTAAGTCGCAAAATGCCGACCAAAACCGTGCTGCAAAATCGGCCAATGCCGAAGCCATGCAGTCGGCAGAGGTAAAAGCCGACCCAGCCGACGAGGCACAACCTGTGTCGAAACGCAAACGTCGCCGTCGCCGTCCGCGCAAAAAACATACCGGCGACGCACCGGCTGAATCTGCTGCCCAATAACCAGCCCAATCACGAGCCAGGGCAGCCCCCGTAGCAGCCCGGTCATTTGCAAACAGTAACCCGAAGAATTATGCACCCTTTAGCCGATTTTAAGTACTGTCCGCAGTGCGGAAATGCCCATTTCCGCGAAAACGATGCCTACAGCAAACGCTGTATGCAGTGCGGCTTTGTGTATTATGCCAATGCAGCCGCAGCAACCGTAGCCATTATTCTCAACGAACAAGGCGAGTTGCTCTGCGTGGTGCGCGACCGTCAGCCGGCCAAAGGAACGCTCGATTTGCCGGGTGGCTTTGTCGACCCCGGAGAAAGCATCACCCAAGGGTTGGTGCGCGAGGTGCAGGAAGAAGTAGGAGCCGATGTAGTGGCCTATGAATTTCTGTTTTCCTTTCCCAACACCTATCCCTTCTGTGGTCATGTGGTTCACACGTCCGATGCTTTTTTCCTGTGTCGCGTAGCCAGTTTGCAAAGCATTTCCGCCCGCGACGATGCCACCAACGCCCAATGGATACCCCTTTCCGAAGTCGACCCCACACGCTTCGGCTTGGCCTCTATTCGCCAGGGCGTCGAACGCTTTCTGGCCATGCAGCAAGGCGGCGGTTACTAAAGCCCGTGACACGCTCCCTGTTCTGATTTTTGTTTTTCGACAGCGAGTTGCAAAAATCAAACAGCATATTCAAACAGATACAAAAAACGCACCTTCAGCAGGACAAAAACCCTGCGGAAGGTGCGTTTTTTTTGTGAGAATAATTAAATTTGCGTGCATGAATAATCCCCTAAACCTTATTCAAAGTGTATGGCGCTTTTATCGCGACGGATTTCGCGCCATGACCTGGGGGCGCACGCTATGGATTTTGATACTCATCAAGCTGTTTGTGATGTTTGCCATATTGCGGCTGTTCTTTTTTCAGCCCCAGTTAGGCGGTCTCACCGACGAACAGAAAAGCGAAACCGTAGGAGCCGAACTGCTGCGTTAATCAGGCCGTTCGCTTGCCCGTAAATCCCCCATTTCTCGAACCCCTTAAATCCTTATTTTCAGTATGCAGTTACTCAGCATTCTCGATCCCGCAACCATCGACTGGTCGCGCGCGCAGTTTGCGCTCACAGCCTGCTATCACTGGCTGTTTGTGCCCCTTACGTTGGGGCTGGCCCTCATTATGGGTATCATGGAAACCCTTTACTATGTGAAGGGAGATGAATTTTGGAAACGTACCGCCCAGTTCTGGATGAAACTCTTCGGCATTAACTTTGCCGTAGGCGTAGCCACCGGCTTGATTCTTGAATTCGAGTTCGGAACCAACTGGAGCAACTATTCCTGGTTCGTGGGCGACATCTTCGGTGCCCCCCTTGCCATCGAAGGCATCCTCGCCTTCTTCATGGAAGCCACCTTTATTGCCGTCATGTTCTTTGGCTGGCAAAAAGTAAGTCGCGGTTTCCACCTCGCCTCAACTTGGCTCACCGGCATCGGTGCCACCATTTCAGCCTGGTGGATTCTGGTGGCCAACGCCTGGATGCAGCACCCCGTCGGCATGGAGTTCAACCCCGTGACCGTGCGCAACGAAATGGTCGATTTCATGGCCGTAGCCTTTTCGCCCACAGCCGTAGTCAAGTTCTTCCATACCGTGTCGAGCGGCTGGATGACCGGAGCCGTATTTGTGGTCGGCGTAAGCTGCTGGTTCCTGCTCAAAAAACGCAATCAGCGCATGGCCCTTGCCTCGATTAAGGTGGCCAGCATTACCGGCCTTTTCGCTACCCTCGTCGTAATGGGAACCGGCGACAAGAGCGGTGTGAACATTGCCCGCGAACAGCCCATGAAACTCGCTGCAGCCGAAGGTTTGCACGAAGGCGGACAGCGCGCCCCCTTTTCCATTGTGCCCGGTATTGAAGTGCCCGGTGTACTCTCTGTACTCGCTACACACGACATCGACGGCTATGTGCCCGGCATTGACAACCTGCTCAACGGCTACACCCACCCCGACGGCACCGTACACCCCTCGGCCGACGAAAAAATAGCTCGCGGACGCAAGGCGATTGCCGCCTTTGCCGACTTCCGCGCCCATCACCAGTCGAACCCCGAACAAGCCGCCAAGGCACGCGCCGAACTTGAGGAACACATGCCCTATTTCGGCTACGGCTATTTGAAGTCGAAGGAAGAACTCGTGCCCCCCGTACCCATGGTCTACTGGAGTTTCCGCCTCATGGTAGGGCTCGGCAGTTTCCTCTTCCTCTTCCTCATCGTGGCCTGGTGGATGCAGCACCGCGGCACCCTCGAACGCACTCGCTGGATGCACTGGCTGGGCATAGCCGCCGTGCCCATGGTTTATGTAGCCGGACAAGCCGGATGGATTGTAGCCGAAGTAGGCCGTCAGCCCTGGGCCATTCAGGACCTGCTCCCCGTTGGAGCTGCCGTGTCGCAGTTGTCGCCCACCAGCGTCATGACCACCTTCTTCCTCTTCCTCATCATCTTTACCGTGCTCCTTGTGGCCGAAGTGCGCATTATGACTCGCGCCATCAGCAAACACGAAGCCTAACATTCCCCCAACCCCTATTCACCGAAATTACATGATAACCTATACATTCCTTCAGCAATACTGGTGGTTCTTAGTGTCGTTATTGGGCGGTCTGCTCGTGTTCCTCATGTTTGTTCAGGGCGCCAATAACCTGATATTCCAAGTGGGACGCGACGAAACCGAACGTACCATGATTGTCAATTCCACCGGACGTAAGTGGGAATTCACCTTTACCACCCTCGTCACCTTTGGCGGAGCCTTTTTCGCCTCCTTCCCCCTGTTCTACAGCACCAGCTTCGGCGGTGCCTACTGGGTGTGGATGCTGCTGCTTGTCAGTTTTGTGCTGCAAGCCGTGGCCTACGAATTTCAGTCGAAAAGCGGCAATGTGCTCGGTCGCACCGCGTATCGCGCTTTCCTCGTGTTCAACGGATTTGTCGGCCCCTTCGTGTTGGGAGCCGCTGTCGGCACCTTCTTCACCGGTGCCGAATTTGTGGTGAACCGCGAAGCCATGGCCTCGGCCGATGTGCAAAGTTTTTCGCCTGTTATCAGCACCTGGGCCAATGCCTGGCACGGCCTTGAAGCCCTTGGCAACGTATGGAACCTCGTATTAGGTCTTGCCGTCTTTTTCCTTTCGCGCATACTCGGCAGTCTGTATCTCATCAACAATATCAACGACGACAGCCTGCGCCAGCGTTTGCGCCGCATGATCATGGTCGACACCGTGCCCTTCCTCCTCCTTTTCCTCGCCTTTGTCGGCTATCTGCTCACCGCCACCGGTTTGACCTACGATCCCGCCACCAGCCAGTTTGCCCCCGAAAGCGGCAAATACCTGCATAACCTGCTGGCCCTGCCCTGGGTATTGGCGCTGTTCCTGCTCGGCGTAGTATTAGTGCTCACCGGCATTGTCCGCACCCTGCTGTCGGCCACCCATGTGCGCGGCATTTGGTTTACCGGTGCAGGCACCGTGTTCACCGTGTTGGCCCTGCTGCTTTGCGCCGGTCTGAACCACACGGCCTACTATCCCTCGCTTGCCGACCCCCAGTCATCGCTCTGTTTGGCCAATAGCTGCTCCAGCGAATTTACGCTCAGCACCATGGCCGCCGTCAGCCTGATTATCCCCTTTGTACTGGCCTACATTGTGTATGCGTGGCGTGCCATCGACCTCACCGGCATTACGCGCAACGAAATGCAGGGAAAGGGCCACAAGTACTAATCCGTGCAGCTTTTTCTCTTTGAAGGAAATGATATAAAAATCCCCGACAGTTCGCATTGGAACTGTCGGGGATTTTGTTCGTTTACCGCTGAATCAATGCAGCCCGGTTATTTCACCTCTTTCATCAGGTAAATTTGTACAGGCAAGTGGTCGGAGAAGCCATTGAGCCATACACCGCCGGCATGCGTACGCAAGGGGTTTCCCTTGTAGCGGCCCTCCTGCTGGAACAGGTAGTCGCGCATGAAAATGGCGTGCTGGTAATATTTCAGCGTGGAGCGGTCTTTGCCTACCAGGTTGCCGTTCATCACGATTTGGTCAAAAAGGTTCCAGGCACCGTTGTAAAGCAGCGTACCCTGACCCACCTTGTAGAGCGTGTTGTACCAAGGATTGTAGAAATCGTTGGCCGACTTCACCTCCTTTTGTTCCGCAAAGCAGCCCAGCTGTTCGGTCATGCTCTTGTTGCCCGGGTCGTCGTTCATGTCGCCCATGACAATGATTTTAGCTTCGGGTTCCTGTTTCAGCAGCGCATCGGTGAGTTGACGCAGTTGGAATCCGGCACGTTGGCGAATTTCGTCGCCGGCAGCACGCGAGGGCCAGTGGTTCACGATGCAGAAAGTTTTGTCGCCACCGAGCAAACCCTCCATCACGAGGAAACCACGCGTAATGTAAGTGGTGTCGCCCTTCAGTTCGTTGTAAGCACGCACTTTGCCGTTTTCGTCGGTGTAGAAACCAAGCAGCGGGCTGTCGATCTTGCCATCGGGTGCATAGTAAAAAGGCACGAGCATGCTGCTTTCGAGTTTGAAAAGACGGGGATTGTAGAAGAAGGCACACTCAATGCCTCGGCGGTCGGGTCCGGCAATGTCGACATACTTGTAGCCACGCTTAGCCAATGCCGGCTGTTTGAGCAAATCCTCGAGTACGCGGTGATTTTCGATTTCCGAAAGTCCGATAACGGCCGGTCCCATGGGCAGTTTGTCGGTGCAGAGTTCGCTGAGTACGCGGGCCATGTTGTGCAGTTTGGCCTCGTATTTCATTTTTCCCCATTTGTTGCGGCCGTTGGGCAGAAACTCGTAGTCGTTTTTGCCGGCATCGTGAATGGTGTCGAACAGGTTCTCCAGGTTATAGAACGCCACCCCGTAAAGTGCAAAACGTTTTTGCTGCATTTCGTGCAGCGCCTCGGTAGTGACGGGTGCAGGTGCTGTGTGAGCTGCACGCAGCGAAAGTGGATAAATCTGAAAAAAAGCTGCACAGACGAGCAGCAACGAAAGGAGATTTCTCTTCATATAAAAATGTATGGTTTATGTTTGATGCTGCAAATTTCAAAAAAAAAACTGAGATTTTGCTTTCTGCATTTGATATTTAATAGAAATGTAAAGGCATAGGCATTTTTTTATATGTATCTTTGCAGCAAATAATAAAGTTTACAAGTAGTTATGCTTTGACGCAGTATGAACGAGGGATAAGAACACATCGTTGTACTCTGTGACGGGCTTTATGCCTATTGATTCAGAGTTGCGGTTTTGCTTTTACCCCTGTTTCTTCGTCTACATAGCTCATAAATGCAATTCTTTAAGAAATATGACAAAAGGTGTAAAACTTACGGCGGCCGCCCTGCTTTTGGCTTCAGGAGCCATGGCCCAAGAGCCCGTCGACACCCTGGCGGTTCTCGACAATGCCGACTTTACGTTTACCGAGTCGCAACTCGACGAGGACAACGATGCCTCACAGGCAGTTTCGGTTATCACGGGTTCGAAGAACGACCCCTACAATGCGGAAGTAGGCTACCGCTTCAGCCCCATGCGCTTTAAAGTGCGTGCTTTCGACAACATGTACAACAGCTACTACATGAACGGCCTTCAGCTCAACGACCTGGAGCTTGGACGTTTTGGCTACAGCATGGTGGGCGGTATGAACGATGCCGTGCGCAACCAGGAAGGTGTGTCGGCCTACGATTTCAACCGCTTCGGTGTGGCCGGTGTGGGTGGCGCAACCAGCGTCAATACGCGCGCCAGCCAGTTTGCTCAAGGCAACAAGCTGACCCTTTCGGGTACGAACCGCAACTATGTGGCACGCGGCATGTTTACGCATGCTACCGGTCTGCTTCCTTCGGGTTGGGCTTTTGCCGGACTCGTAGGTTACCGCTGGGCCAACGAGGGTGTGATTGAAGGTACGTTCTACAATTCTTTCTCGTATTTCCTTTCTGCCGAAAAGCGTTTTGGCGACAACCATGCCCTTTCGCTCGTAACCTTTGGTTCGCCCACCGAACGCGCACAGCAGGGGGCTTCGACCGAAGAAGCCTATTGGTTGGCTAATTCGCACTACTACAACCCGAACTGGGGTTATCAGGCTGGCGAAAAGCGCAATGCCCGCGTGGTAAACGACTTTGAACCTACGGCTATCCTGACGTGGGACTGGAAAATCAAGGACGATAAAAAACTTACCACTGCTGCCGGCTTTAAATACTCAATGTATAGCTCAACGGCATTGGGCTGGAGCGGCGATGCTTACGACCCCCGTCCCGACTATTACAAAAATATGCCTTCGTCGATTTTCGACGTGTGGGATCCCGAAAAGAATAATCCCGAATACTTAAAGAATAACCCCTACCTGCTCGAACAGTATAACGACCTGAAGGACTTCTGGCTCTCGTCGAAAGCCAACCGACAGATTAACTGGGATCGCATGTACTACGTGAACCGCGAAAGCGAAAAAGCCGGTGGCGAAGCCCTTTACTACCAGGAACGCCGCCACAACGACCAAATGGTGTTTGCGCTCAACACGGCTTTCAATCACGAGGTTAACAAAGAGCAGAAATATACCCTCGGCGCATCGTACAACCGCACCAAGGGTATGCACTACAAAACGATGGCGGACTTGCTCGGCGGTAGCAAATTCACCGACATTGATAAGTTTGCCGCCAGCGACTACGGACCGGGAAGCATCGAAGCGCAAAACGATATGCGCAACCCGAACCGACAAATCGGCATCGACGATAAATTTGGTTACAACTACAACATCTTTATCAACAAGGCACGCCTTTATGGCAACTACGAACTGAATCAGGGTAAGTTCAACTACCGCTTGTCGGCCTGGGCCGAAGGCACAAGCATCGAACGCGAAGGCTTGATGCAGAACGGACGCGCTCCCGAAAACTCGTATGGCAAGAGCGGAAAGGCATGGTTCCTGGGCGGCGGTGGCCGCTTTGGTCTGACCTACCGCCCGAACGGTGCGCACATTCTGAGCGTGAACTTCGGTGCCGAAAGCAACGCTCCGCTGGCGCGCAACAGCTTTGTGGCTCCGCGTATGCAGAACAACTTTGTGAAGAACCTGACCAACGAACAGGTGGTGAACGCTGAGGCTTCGTACCAGTTCCGTCTGGGCAACTTCTCGGGTAAGGTGACCGGCTACTACGCACGCTTCAACAATGGTGTGGAACAAACCGCCTTCTACAACGATCAGGAAGGCCGCTTCACTTACCTCACGATGAGCGGCGTCGACCGCGAACACTACGGTATCGAGGCAGCCTTTAAGTATCAGGTAACTTCGAACTTCGCCATCAACCTGATGGGTTCATACGCCGAGGCTGAATATGTAAACAACCCCTTAGCCGAAGTGAACTACGAAGGTATGAACGCACAGACCATCAAGCAGCTGAACGTGTGGAAAAACCCCGTGACCGGCGCTTCAATGCCGTTGCGCGTCATTGCCGAAGGCATGCACGTGAACGGTACGCCCCTCGCTGCAGTGAGTCTGGGTGTGGAATACAACACGAACGGATGGTTCTTCGAGGCTAACCTCAACTACTACGACCGCGTGTATGTTGACTTCTCGGAATACCGCCGTTTGAGCAACATCCTGAAGAACTACACTTCAACCAGCGACAAAGCCCCCGTTTACGACGTGACGAAGGCCGAACTCAAGGAAAAGGGTGGTGTGCTCTTCGACAAGCAGGGCAACGTGGTTGACAGCTACGCCGCCAAACAGGAAAAATTCGATGGTGGCTTTATGCTCGATGCTTCAATCGGTAAGTTCATCCGCCTGAAAAAGGGAAAGAGCCTGAGCATCAACCTTTCGGCGCAGAACATTACGAACAACCGCAACATGCGCACCGGTGGTTACGAGCAGAACCGCGACGACTTTTACCAGACGGGCGTGGCTAAGGCATACCGCTTCTCGAAAAACGCGAAGTACTACTATGCCAATGCCTTCAATGCCTTCCTGAACATCGGCTTTAAGTTCTAAACATATTTCACTCAGCAATATCGCTGCCCCGGCTGCTCCTTTGGCACGCACCGACGCAGGCATTTCACAACCTGACGCGGGTGCTTGCACCAAGGAACAGCGGGGTAAAACAGACAATTATGAATAAGTTTTTTCATTTACTGATGGCTGCTATCGTGGCATTCGGGTTGACTGCCTGTATGGACGACTACGATGACCCGAAAACCGAAACCAACGACGTAACCAGCCCCACCGATATCGGCGCAGTGAATTACTCCATTGCCCAGCTCAAAAACGATAACAAGTCGCTCTTTAACCAAACCAATGCCTTTGAGCAGGTGAAAACCGACCGCATCATCGAAGGTGTGGTAGTGGCCAACGACGAAGGAGGTAACCTTTACCAAACCCTCATGCTCCGCCACATCGACACTACGAAAGAGGTGGGCGACCCCCTGCGCGACCAAAGCATCGTGCTGGCCGTGAAGAACACCTGGCTCACGCCCTACTTCCCCCTCGGACAGCGCGTCAAGGTAAACCTCAAGGGCCTGTACATAGGTGTTTACTCCAAACTTCCCAAAATCGGTCAGCCCTACTACACCAGCAGCGGTAACCTCCGCTTCGGTCCCATGCTCCTGCAGCTTTGCCGCACGAACGTGGAACTCGTAGGCACCCCCGACCCTAACTGCGCTGAACTCAAGCCCGTGGCACTCGATGCCGACTGGATTGCCAACAGCAAAAACCAGAACTGCATGAACTGCCCCCAGCTGGTCAGCGTAAAGGGTAGCCTGGCTGAAGCCGACGGCACTGCCATCTTTGCTCCCGAGGAACTGAAAGACCCCGGTTTCGGGGTGGACCGCACGCTCAAAGTGGCCGGTTCAAAGAGCCAAATGACGCTCCGCACCTCAACGCAAAACAACATTGCCTTTACCGTAATGCCTCAGGGCGAATGCACTTTCACGGGTATGCTCAGCTACTACAGCGGCTGGCAAATTCAGCTCCGTTCGGTTAACGACATCATCAAGTAAGTTGCGTATGAGGCACTTACCTCTTTCCTAAAAAAATAAAATCAACACATTTATATGAAAAAGTATTTTCTTTCATTAGCCGTGGCAACCCTTTCATTGGGTTTCACTGCCTGCGAGGACGTTCCTGCTCCCTACGAAGTGAACGGCGACGGCAGCAACACGGGTTCGAGCGTTATTCTTGACGAAAAGTTTTCTACTTCGCTCGGCGATTTCTCAGCCATTAACACCGAAGGCAGTTATTCATGGAATTGCAGTTACAGCTGCGCCCAAGTAACCTCGTTTGTTGATTCCGACGGCAATGGACAAAAGGAAGACATGCCCGCTGAAAGCTGGCTGATTTCGCCCAAAATGGACTTTACGAGCGTTGATAGCGCGTATGTAAGCTTCGACTATATCTTGCGCTACGCCAATGCTTCGGAACTCGAAAGCCATTATCAGGTGCTCGTGAGCAAGGACTTCAATGGTGTGCCCACGCAAGCCAACTGGACGGCTCTCCCCTTCAAGGCCGAACAGGGTACTGACTGGGATACTTGGTACAAAACGGGTAAACTCAGCATTCCGGCTGAAATGATGAAGCAGCCCGGCGTAACTGTTGCACTCCGTTACAAAACAACCAAGAAGGCCGCAACCTGGGAAGTGAAGAACTTCAAGGTGATGAAGGGCAATGGCGAAGAGAACCCCGGTGAAGGTGGTGGCGATACGCCCATTGAACCCACGGGAAAGAACCTGCTTGAAAATGCCGGTTTCGAGGATTGGACCGATGGTGTGCCCAACGCATGGAAGTCGACCAACTCAGCCAGCAACGCGACACTGACGCAGAGCACGGAAGCTCGCAGCGGAAAATCGGCCGTAATCGTAGGTTTCCATGCACAGTACAGCAGACGCCTTGCTTCGAAAGAATATGTGCTTAAGGCCGGTACCTACAAGTTCACGCTTAACGTCAAGGGCGATGGTCAGGTACGTTTGGGTTATGCCATTGTGGAAGCTAATGGTTCGATTGCCGGTGGCGATAGCTATAAGTATGGCTCTCACACTTCGACCACAGCCGGCGAATGGACCGAAGCGTCGTACACCTTTACGCTCACCGAGCAAACCAAGGTGAACCTTGTGATGATGAACCCCAAAACCACTTCGTACGCCACAGCTTCTGAAAAGCTCGTTGACGATGCTTCGCTCACCACAACCGATGGTGGCATCGTAGGCTAATGCTCCTTGGCACTTGCATAAAGGTGCCGTATCCATCATTTTTTTTGAAAACTACTACCGTTGTCGTACGTTGAACTTTCTGCCGACACACATACGTCAAGGCAAGAAAACTGCGTGACAACGGTAGTTTTTTCGGTTCTGTAATGTATGGCTAATTCTTAAATTGCACTCTTGGCCGTAACTCTTAAACAGCAAGCCGCACGGCAGGTGAAATGATGTGAAATATGTGGTTTGTTTTTCCATTTTCCAGCCGTAGTTTAAGTCACGCAGTGGGCCATCGTCAAAATTTACTCCGCGATTGTCCGAATTAGTTCCGATTTTGTTGAAATTAGTTCCGTGCTTGTTGAAATTAGTTCCGAGCTTGTTGAAATTAGTTCCGTGCTAGTTGAAATTAGTTCCGAGCCAGTTTAAAGAATCTCGGAATTGCTGATAATCAGCGTTTTCAAAAATAAGCTCAAGTAGGTTTCCCACACGCCGAATGTGGCTTGGAATGAAGATAAAGGCGAACAACCTATTTTTTACGTTTGTTTACCCATTTGTTAAATCAGCCCTGCGCGTAATAAGCAGCGAAATGCTTCGCAATTCAAAGTGATTGGAGGTTACACTTGGGAGAGTAGGTGGATGCGTATGCCCAAAATGGCTATTGCCATTACCCACACAAGTTGTGACAGAACCGTTTTTCCCTTTTATCCATCAAAGAACACAATGCAAAAAACAATCATCAACCTTTTCAGCCGTCTGTGCTTGGTAGCCCTGCTGCCCTTTCTGTCAGCCTGCGGTGGCGACGACAACGACATACAGTTTGGCGAAGAAAACGGACAGGGTAGTGGAGGAGTGGTAGTAACCCCCTCGCGCAACATTACCTCGCGCATGGAAACCCCCGAAGTAAAAACCAACGGCACTACGCAGCTCGTGCAGCATAGCACCACCACTTCGAGCGGACGCGAGGTCATGGCCTACTGTTTAGAATACGACAAACGCCAGCACCATTCGCGCTGGGTAGCCTTCCGTTTCGATGGCGACACCCGCGCCCGCAATGTGTCGCGCTCCGACGAACCTTTTGCCGACGACCCCAAACTCAGTGCCGACCTCCACATCGGCAGTCGTGGCTTTGGTAGCGGCTACGACCGCGGCCACCTTTGCGCCTCGGCCGACCGCCTTTACTCGCGCGAGGCCAACGAACTCACCTTTTTCATGAGCAACATGTCGCCGCAGATGAGTGCCTTCAACCAAGGCTATTGGGTAACGCTCGAAGGGCTGGTACAAAAACTCGGACGCAATGTCTCCTTTGCCGACACCCTTTATGTAGTCAAAGGCGGAACCGTAGCCGACAATCAAGTTAAAACCCACCTGACGCGCCCCAACGGCACGCGTGTGGCTGTGCCCAAGTATTACTACATGGCCCTGCTCAAGGTAAAAAATGGCGTTTATTCATCGGTAGCTTTCTGGATGGAGCATAAAAACTATGGTTACACTTACAAGAACCCCGCTCCCCTGACCGAAATCAAAAAGCACGCCTGCACCGTCAACAGCCTGGAGCAGAAAACGGGCATCAACTTCTTCCCAAACTTGCCCAACAACGTTGAAGAAAGCGTCGAAGACCAACTCATTACCTCCAACTGGGGCATGCAGTAAACTGTGAATCCCCCATATAAACCGGTGCCTTAAAATCATTTTCAACATTTGTCTGATGTGCTGAAAATGATTTTAAGGCACCGGTTCTGTTAGCAGGAACTTATGGCGAGAAACTTTAAGTAGGTGTTCAAAAATATTTAGCAATCATCCGCAAGCAAGAGGGGCCGCAATCGGCCGACTCTTGCTGCAGATAATGCGGAAAAGAATGAATCAACATACTATACAGATAAAGATTAAATCCTTCGTTTCGGATTTTTGTTAAATCGCCATTGCACGTGTAGCATCCAGTAATTAGGAATGCTTCTGCGCCATGATTCCATGCGGCCTTGTCCGTTGAGTTGGTAGGTCACGTTGTTCAGGTTGCGCAAAATGTCGAAGCCTTGAAGTTTGAAGTTCAGTTTACCCTTCATGATGGCACGCGATAGCGCAATGTTCCAAACAAAGTCGTCGGTGTTCATTTCAGCACTTTCATATCCTCTGCGCGAATAGATTTTAAAGTCGCTCACCAACTTCAGTTTCCAAGGCATATCGTAGTGTACATTGATGCCATAGCAAATGTCGGTCGCATGAATGTCAGCAAAATTGTTTTGCAGTGAAGTGGCATACCTGTATTCCACTTTCGTGAGCCAGCCGAGTTGCAGTTTACCAAAATCGTAGTTCGCCTTGAATGTTTCCGACAGCTGATGCGTACCCACCGTGCTTCGCAAGCTGTTCGCCGCATTTTCGGGCAAGTACAAATCTACGTTGTGCAAATAGTCGTAATTCAATTCGTTGTTGATGGTCAGCTGCTTTACATGCTTGAATCTGAACCCGAAAGCATTATGAACGAAAATGCGGTAATTGCCATTCACGCATTCCGGACGATAAGTGTAAACGCCCGTTTCGCGATTGTAATTCACAGCCATTGCCACTTCATTCTGGTAAAAGCGCACCCCGGCGTTGTTGAACACATTTATCAGCCGATGCTTGCCGATATCCATCGAAAAATCGTGAGCCACTCCTTGGTATTGCTGATTCTTCAGATACGGGTTGCCTACAACGATGGCTAAGGGATTATACGTGTTATTGATAGGCATGAGCCGCGACATTGCCGGAGCACCCTCGTAAAAATAGTAGAACAAGCGGCTTCGGCATTTGCGTGAATAAATATACTCCGCATTGAATGAATGCAACCAAACTTTTCGCTGTATGGTCGAATCGAGCGAGTGCGAAGCATAATGATAGCGTTCCGCCCGATGGTCGGCAGCATAGCTGAAGTTCAGTTCGGAATATTTGCCCAGTCCCATAGCCAAACGTGTACCCATTGTTTGGTATCGGTGATGTGCATGCGTGGCATGTGCGTTTTCGTTATCCACAACCTCTTGCAGCAGAGCCATGTTCGAAGGCAGCCAGTTCAATGCCGGGTGTTGCTGTTCCCAACCGTCAATTTGGTCCAAACGGAATTTGTCGTGACGTTCCGAAGCATCAGCCTGTTCATATTTGTAGGAAAATTCCCACTTCATTTTTTTCGAAAAGTTGATGCGGTAAAGTGCATTGCCCGAATAAACGTAGCTGTTGGCAGCATTATCGTTATAGCGGTGGCGCGCATCGTCAGGGCCCGAACCATTGTAGTAACGCAGGCTGTAAAGCGAAAAGTCATCACCCATTGAGCGGTCGTACTTTACTTTAGCCCCCACTTCCAAGTCATCGCCGTTAGAGAGATTACGCAAGAACTGTGCCGACTGATTCAGCTGAATCCGCCAGTCATTGCCTTTCCACTCGTCCTGCTGCAGGTTGAGCGTATCGGTATAAAGGCTGTCAGGGTGACCATTGTAGCCGGTCGAAGCCGAAAGCCCCAACTTTTTGTTTTTCTGATAAAGCAAAGCCGTTTTCAAATCCAGGAAAAAAGGCTTTTTCAGCGTAAAATTATTATTGGCACTTACCTCAAAACCATTGTTTGTTTGCACAGAATGTCCCCGGCCGAAGGTATTGCCCCCCGACAGGAATTTTTCGCTGAACACCCTATCTTCATGTTTTGCTTCATTCCACGTCACCATGGCATTGGCCATTTCTTTCCAGCTTTCCTCCCTGTTTTCACACAGAAAGTCGAAGCCCGCATGATGGCGCGTTTCCGTACCCGTAATGTTGTCCGAAGGCTTCCATTCGGTATCAGCCCCCGGTTTCCGGCTCTCGTTCAAGTTATTCGACCCTCCGAAAAAAGAAAGGCGCGAGTAATCCGAAAAGCGCATGGCAAAGAGTCGGGCCAAATAGCGATCGTGTGTACCACCGGCAGCCTCAGCATTGCCGAAATAACCAATGGCATACTCCTTTTTCACCTGCACGTCCATCACATACAGTTTGGCATCCACCTCGTGTCCAAGAGCTTGACTGCGCAGGCTGCTTTCTTCATACACCTTTAGTTTGTCAATGATGTAATAAGGCAGATTTTCAAGCATCACCTTGTTGTTGCCGCTAAAAAAGTCCTTACCGTTGAGCATCAGATAGTCGAGTTTCCGTCCGTTGATAAAAATGTCGCCATTGCCTTTCAGTTCAGCTCCCGGTAATTGGCGAATCAGTTCGTCGAGCATCGACCCATCGGGCAGTTTAAAGGCCGCCGCATTGTAAACCAAGGTGTCGCCCTTGTAGTACATTTTGATTTTGTAGCACTCACGGTAGCCTCGCCGAGTTGCACATTTTTGTCCTCGTCTACTGCTGTAAAATCCTTTTGAATCATCAGGTCAGGCAGTTTAATCATCTGCTTTCTTTTGATGCTTTTCACTTCATACCAGTAGTCCAAAGGCTTATACCCCTCACACTCCACATGAATGCGGTATTTACCCACCGGAACTTCCACCCGGAATTCATTGCCTTTTCGGTCGCGGTCGCCAAAAGTCAGTAGCATACACCAGGGTGCTACTACGCTGCCATCCTCGCGGTACACACTCACACTTGCGCCTCCCTCGCCATAGCCCGTAAAGCTGTTTCTGACACAGCCCGACAGTATCACAGTCTTGGGCTTGGTTGCTTCTTCCTGCGCCACCAGCATGATGGGACACAGCAGAAGGATGATTATCGTTAAAACGCTATGAAATAATGGATTTTGAAACATACAATAGATATTTAATTCGAGTGTGAGTATTGAAGTCGTCTAAACTTTTCTGACGAAGATTGAATTTCATAAAAGTTCAGACGACTTCAGTATTTACGGGCGTAAAATCAATGTTTCTTCGGTTTTCGATCCAAACGGTAAGTAAGATGGAGCATGTAGTAATTGGGAAGCATGCGCATCCACGTTTCGCTTCGTCCCTGCGCATTGACCGAATAAACCGTTCCGGAGCGTTGGTTCAGCATGTCGAGTCCTTCAAGTTTAATCGTCATGCGACCATTCATCAGCGACTGCGTAATCGAGGCATTGAGCAAAAATTCGTCCTGGTTCATCATGGACGAGGCATAACCACGACGGCTGTCCATGCGAGCTTCCAGTTCGAAAGTCGTTTTCCACGAGCGAATGGTGTGTTGCCCGGTGACGCCGTAAGTATAGTCGAAGGCATTGATAGACTGCTGTTGAGCATGGTGTCCCCAAGTTCGACGCCATGTTACGGCCCCTTGCAACGTCAATTTGGTGGCTCGGGCCGAATAGCTAAGTTTGAATGCCTCTTTGGGCATCACGTTTTCCACCTTATTGAGTTGCGCTTCATGCATCCCGCTCAACGAAGCATAATCCACCGAATGAAAAGCCTGTGCACTCAGGGTGTTTTCGAACCGCCATTCCCTACGTTTACCCAATGTCTGGGTAAGATAGAGTGAAGTGTTCCACATCCAGTTTCCCTTAACATTCTCGGGCCGGTAAGTGTAGACACTGTTGGCCGGGTTATAAGTAAATCCCTGTGCCACGGCACGAAGCTGATAGCTGAAATCCGACTTCAGTTCCATGTAATTCAGACGTAGCTTTTTGTCTTTTCCCATGTACCATTTCCACCTACCATCAGCTTTAATTACCCGGTTATTGTCGAGCGAAGGATTACCTTCGTACACAAAGAACGGATTACGCGCATCGCGATAAGGCATGCGGTTTCGCAATCCGGCATACGACCCTTCGTAACCAAGTCCTAAACTAAAATACTCATTGCTGACACTCACCCTTGGATTCACCGTAAAGTACCGGTCGTGTACCAAGGTGTCGATGGTGTGTCGGGCATAGTCCATACGCTCCTTACGCACGTAAAAAGGCAGAATAAGGTGAAAATCGACTTTACGCTTTGGGTTGCGAAGCAGACGCAAATCGAACTTCACCTCAGCCTCTTGCGTGCGTTGGTCGCGAAATTCGCTGTTGTCAGCGTCGAACGCCCGAAGTAACATTTCGCGGTTCGACGGAATGAGGTCAAGCCGAATGCTATCCTCGGCTCCCCAACCTTCAAGCCTGCTCAACAGAAATATGTCGTCGTCCATACGTTCGCTGTATAATCTGTAGCGCGTATCAATGCCGAGTACCAATCCTCCCTTGATGTGCTGTGAAAAGTTGAGTTTCGGTTCGAAATGATACCTTGTTACCGAGTTTTTTCCGTAATCATGGCGGTAGTCGGTCAATACCTCCTCCCGAAGCGAGGAAGTTCGGCTAAACATCTCCATTTCCGCATGTTTGTAGCTTCCATTGAGTTGAAGGCTAAGCCCTTTTACTTTGGGAATGAACCATTGTAGTTGCGCAAAGTCCAGCCCGTATTCCTTACCGTCGTTCATCGTTTGGCTTTGCTGTGCAGTTGTTGTATGCTCACTATCGGCCGAACGAAGTTGGTTTTTCAAATGGGCAGATGCAGTGTTTAAAGGGTCAGCAGTTTGCTGACTGCCGTACCACTGTTTGGCATCAGTTTGTCCGTTTCCCCAATTTTGTTTAAAGGTCGCTTGAATTTCGCCCTGTAGTTGCCATGGCAGGACGTGAAATTTCTCTTTCACTTCGGCATACCGTTCATGGGTCAGTGAGTGTGCCGTTTGTCTGTTAAATGAATGTAGCGCAGAAGGAAGGAACATTTCGTTAAAGTAACGATGCTCCTGTTTGTTCTGTCGCATGTCGTAGTAAAATTCCGTATCCGAAGAGAAGCGCGCATATCCTCCGTTTCCACGTTTTTTCGACTGGTAACTCAGGCTGAATCCGGCCCCCTTGCGTTTATCGGGCATTACGCCCCAACTGCTGCTTGTAGCTCCCCAGTTTCCCCACATGGTTCGCGTTTCGTCGTTGATGTTGTTAAAGTTCACAAAGCCTCCGACGGTCAGCGTTTTGGTCAGCAGGAACCCGAATATTTTACCGAGGTAACGCTCGCGCGTACCGGCAGCAATGTCGCCATTCACCGAATAGCCCATTGAGTATTCGTCCTTCAGTGAAATGTCCATCACATATTTTTTCGGTGCATTTTCATTTTGAGCCAGTACAGCCGAGAGCGGCAACCGTTCGAATACCTTGAGTTCCTTCACGGTGTAATAGGGCAAATTTTCGAGCAGGATACGCTGATTTCCGCCAAAAAGACTGCGTGCACTGAGCGTTATTTCATCCAACTTACGTCCACGGATAAAAATTTCGCCGTCGGCATTGATTGTAGCCCCCGGCAGTTGCTCAATGAGGTTTGCAAGCATCGAACCATCGGGCATTTCGAAGGCGCGTGCATCATAAACCAGCGTGTCGCCCCGCATTTTAAGTTTAATACGTGTGGGACGAACCACGGCCTCTCCCAACTGTTGCACACGCGAACTCCGGTGCATTTGAACAAGACGTGGCACGCTTACCACCCTCTCGCCCGCACGCACAGAGAAAGGTTGCCACACATCGGCATACCCCTCCTTCGATGCACGCAGCAAGTAGTTGCCGGGCGAAGCCACGGTGTATATATTGAAAAGGCTACTGTCGTTGTGGATTTGAATATTTTCGGTTCGGTATGTTTCAACTTCAATGCTATCTGCCGTGAAAATTTGCAGATGGCAATCTTTCATGCCTCGCTTAAAAAAGGTTTCTTGAATATGCCCTATAACAATCAGACTGTCTTGAGCACAAACTCGTTGAGCTATCAGGCTGCAAAATAATAATAATAGAATAGGATTGACTCTGCTCATTTGCACTTGTTTTGATTATGAAGTAGCTAAGAGACCGTAGTATTTAAGCATATTACGGTCTCTCTAAGTGTTAAAAAATCAGAGGTTGCATTTACTAAATATAGTCACACGTAAGTTCTTTTTTGTTATAACTGACATAAACCCACTTACAAGTGCCAATATTTACACCACCGGTGACTACCACAGCACATTTTTGTCCTTCAACAAGACAATAATCAGCTATAAATTCACCTCCGTTAATCTGTGCCATTTCTTCGCGCGAAAGCGAAGCCATGCTCTTCACCGAAAAACTTTTAAGCTTTTTCATGGTTGAAAATACTTTATAGGTTCAACAATAAACACTGCTTCTTCCGCGAACCCTGCGTTCGCTCCCTGTAGCGTAGTGCTTCGGCTACAGCATTATTATTGAAATTCATGCTATAAGTAGGTGTTCAAAATTATTTATATACTTCTATCGAAGTATTTTTACTATGCTTCGCGAAGTTCGGCGGCAGCTCAGCTTAACTCTTGAGAGCAAGCTATCGTCGCTTTGCATTCGGCTAAATGTAAAAATAATTATGAACAGCTACTTAAAATGCCAATTCTACATGATTCATTCAATAACCTACCTTCGTCGAATTTGGATTAACTTGTCTAACAGCACTCCTTCATGTATGGTAACTATGCCAGAAACTTTGGTTTGTTGTATCACTCTTGTGCAATATGCCGTTTGAAACAATGCTTGCTTATGTCCGGTTACTTTATCCTCGATAATCTTTACCAAATTAAATGGCACAATTCGTCCGTTCAGCCTTACAACTATGCTTCGTAATTGGTCGTCAGTTACAGACCGTGGTAAAGTGTCGGCAATAGCTTGAAGAGGGCGTGGTGAAACCTGCTGTTCGTAAAGTTCGAAGAGTGGTTGCCCTTTTCTGACACACTCATTGCTCACACAAAAGCTGCAAAGTTTCACATACCCCGATTCGGGAGCCTTCAATGTATGAAGAGTCTCGTTTGTGCGGATTGTGAGCAAAGTATCTCCGATATCAACGTGCGAACCTTCTTTCACATAACATCGGTTGATACTGCCTTCACAAGGAGAATAAATGCTGACTGTTTGTACATTGGGTAGTACACGCATCGACAAAGTTTGTTCGTCGCTATAGGGAATGTAATTGCACACGCAAAGAACGGCTATCAATAAAGCCAAAATCAAGCCTATACCATAACGCATGAACCCGCCCGGAATATGCCCGATGAGTTCCTGCACCTCGGGGGTGCGAAGCTGAACGATGTCATTACTTTTATCTGTAGCCATAATTGCAGACTTTATAAAGTATTGGTATTCATTTGATTTTCCACAAGTTTAAAGTAATATCCACGGGCTTGAAGAAGTTCCTCATGCGTACCTTGTTCCACTACTTTTCCCTGATGAAGCACAATGATTTGGTCGGCATCCTTGATTGTGCTCAAGCGGTGTGCACTGATTATTACGGTTTTACCTTCGTAGCATTTTCTCAGGTTATTCATAATAATGCGTTCATTCGTAGCATCCAACGAATTTGTCGCCTCGTCAAAGAACATAAATTCCGGGTCTTTGTATATAGCCCGTGCCAGCAAAATGCGCTGACGCTGTCCGGCACTGATGCCATTTCCCTCCATGCCGATACGTGTATTGTAACCTAAGGGTAGCGATGCAATGAAATCTGAAATATTGGCCATTTGTGCGGCATGAAGCATCCGCGCAACGTCTACATCGTCGGTACTTAGGGCAATGTTGTTGGCAATGGTGTCTGAAAATATAAAACTCTCCTGCATCACCGACCCGGTTGACTTCCGCCACAAATGGGGGTTGATCAGATTCAGGTTCACATCGCCAACTTTCACACAGCCTTCACTCGGTAAATAAAAACCTTGAATAAGCTTTAGTAGCGTAGTTTTGCCACAACCGCTTTCCCCTACAATCGCAGTAACCTTTTGGCCGGGAATGTCTATATCAATATTTCGCAGTGCATAGTCGCGGGCCGCCCCACTGTAACTGAACGAAAGGTTACGGATATGAATCGAACGGTCTGTCGGAAGAACCGATAGCTTTTGGTCAATATCTTTTTCCTCATCGTCTTGCGCATGAATTTCATTCAGTCGTTCCAAACTGATACGCGCATCTTGCAGCGATTGGGCAAAGCCGATAAACTCACCGATAGGAGCCGACACCTGACCGATAATATAGGTAAGTGCCATCATCATACCCAGTGTCATCTGACCATCGACCACCGATTTGGCAGCAATGAACGAAATAATAATATGGGTTGACTGCGTAAAAAGCACCGACCCCGACTGCTGAATCTGTCCTACCTTCAAGCCTTTCACGCTGATACGGAACAAATGCATCTGTATGCGCTCCCATTCCCATCGTTTCTGTTTCTCGCAATTATTGAGCTTGATATCCTGCATTCCCTGCACCATTTGTATAAGGCGGCTTTGCTCAATGGACGATTGGTAAAAACGCTTGATGTCGAGTTCCCGACGATAATGCATGAATGAAAGCACCCAAATGAGATAAAGCGTATTGCCGACTATAAATATAGCTAAAATCGTTAGGTTATAATATGCCAGAATTCCCATGAATACGATGAAATTGAATAGTGAAAACACAATGTTCATCGAATTACTGAGCAAGAACGACTTAATGCGGCCATGATCGCCGATACGCTGAAGGATGTCGCCCGTACGCTTGGTATCAAAGAAGTGAAGGGGCATATTCATCAGTTTGATCAGAAAGTCGGAAATCAGGCTGATATCAATGCGCGTGTTGATATGCAGCATGATCCAACTCCGAATGTAGCCTATCACTAATTGGGCTATGAATATCGAGAGCTGAGCAATAAGTATTAGCGTAATCAGGTTCAGATTTTTTCCATTGATACCCTTATCCACCATAGCCTGTGAGAGGAACGGCAGAATAAGCTGGATGATGCTTCCGGCTATCAAGCCCATAACGAGCTGCAAACCGAGCGATTTAAAAGGCAGCAAGTACCGGGCAAAAGATACAATGCTTTTTTTCGTCTGGTGAAAATCATCTTCCACCTTACCAAAATCAGGGGTAGGTTCAAGCAGCAGTGCCACACCGGTTTCGTCCTTGCTATTTCTTGAACTGAGCCAACATTTTTCAAATTCTTCTCTTGATAAGGTCACGCGCTGTGTGGCGGGGTCTGCAATGCGTATTTTGTAAACAGTCTTGCCTCTCCGTCTGCACTTATCCACACCATAACAAACCACAAAATGGTTTTGATTCCAATGAAGAATGCAAGGAAACAGAGCATCTTCGGCAAGTTGCTGAAAGGATATCTGTACACCAACCGTTCTGAAACCTATGGATTCGGCAGCGTCACTGATGCCAAGCATCGACACTCCCTCGCGCGAAATAAAACAACGTTTGCGCAGCATTTCTGCTGAATACGCTTTACCATAATATTTAGCAATCATCCGCAAGCAAGAGGGGCCGCAATCGGCCGACTCTTGCTGCAGATAATGCGGAAAAGAATGAATCAACATGTCACACAGATTTGCTTAAAGTTTCTTGGGATTTTTACTCCAGCGATACACGATATGAAGCATTACATAATTAGGCAGCGTGCGATACCACGTTTCCGTTCGTCCTTGCGCATTAACCTCATACGTTGTTGAAGAAAGTTGGTGTAAAATGTCATAAGCCTCAATGTTGATTAGCAGGCGGCCTTTGAAGAAAGGTTGACTAATCGAGGCGTTCATCACAAAATCGTCGGTATTAAGCGATTGGCTGGCATAGCCCCGGCGCGAATACATGGTGGCATCTGCGCGAAGCGTCGTTTTGAGGCGGGGTATGGTGTAAAAGACATTTAGTCCATACTTGTAGTCAAACACATTGAGCGTAGTGAAATCGCGCATCTGTCCTGTCGAGCGGCGCCACGTCATATCGCCCTGAAGGCTCACTTCAAATCCTTTTTTCCCGTATCTCAAATAGATGTTATTGCCCTGCGTCCAGGTGTTGACCACATTCCGATGACTTGCCGTTTCGCCCGAAAGCATGGCATGATCCACCGAGTGATGGTAACGCACATTGCTGCCGACACGGAACCGCCAGCTGCTTTCCGGCTTTTCCAAGCTATACCCGATCCCACCCGAAGCTTCGTAGGCACCGCGCACATTCATCGGCTGGTAAGTGTAGACACCGCTTTGCGGATTGTAGCTTGTTGACTGTGCAATGTCACGGTGTCCATACTTGAAACTCGTGCCGGCACGGAATTCATGACCGAGGAAATTCGTGAATCGGTAATTGACCTGCAACTTGCTGTAAGCCCTGCCATGTATCTCGGGGTTACCCAGTTGCACTACGAGCGGGTTGCTGTCGTCGCGGTAATTGATTTTGTCATCCAGGTCGGGTGAACTTGCTGTATAACTTGCGTCGAACGATACCCTGTTACGCATTTCCTTCCAGTAGTACATAAATGAGGCATAAGGGTTGCAATACAGGGTGGTAGCCCGGGCCAGCGTGTCGATCTGCCCTCTCTGGTAATCCAATTCCTCCTTCAATACAGGCATATTGAACCCTGCGATAAATGCGTCGTAACTCTCTCTGTGCGTTTGTCTTTTTACGGTCAGTCGCGCATTCAAGGCATCCTGCACGTTTTTTTCATGGTCGTTGTATGAATTTTTGGAATCAAAGGTAGCCAGCAGGGATTCGGCCTTCGAAGGAAGCATCAACGAGTCGGGGTGATACATATAATCATGACTCTTGCCATTGTAAAAAGACAGATTATTACTCAAATCCAAACTGACGAGCGGCGAGAAAACCACCTTATGCTTCAGTTCAAAATTTCCCCATAGCGTGCGGTAGTAGCAATCGTTTGTATTGTAGCTCTTATTGATTGAAGGGTTTACAAAATACTGCGTAATATAGCTGTTGGCATTTTGCACTTTCGATTGAATGTAATTGACCGACAGTACGAAATCAATAAACTTTTGTTTGCGGCCAATGTTGAAGGCACCATTGGTGTTCAACGTTGCCATCCAGTTACGGCTCTTGCCAAATCCGCGAGAGCTGTTTGATGCCGTGAGGCTGTCATCCCACTGTTGAAAATCAGCGTTCGACGATGAGTTACGTGTGTCATACGTAAACTCCAAATGCGTGTTCAGGTAAAAATTTCTCAGAAATTTAAAGTTGTTCCTAAGCCACAAATGCTGTTCATCTGTGTTGTTCACCGAAGCGTTCAGCGAGGTAGGCTTGCGCCCCGTCATGATTTGCTCCCTGCGCTGACGCATCTGCTGACAGTCAGAGGTAGAAGTGTATTCGGCATTGAAACTGTTCGTCACCTTGTTGTCCTCTGAAAAATACGCAATTTCGCCTTTGCCGCTGCGGGTTACTTTCAGCGAATTGGGCGTAGAACCCGGTGTCCAGAATCCGTACTGCCCGATGTGGCGCGATTCGCTCAGGTTGTTCAAGTTACCCACCAGCGAAACACGCATTCGCTCTGTAAAAAACAGGCCGAAAGCACGTCCCAACCAGCGTTTTTCGGTACCGGCTGCACCTTCCAGATTCGCAATGTAGCCACGGTTGTATTCCTTTTTCAAACGTACATCCATGACATAATCCTTTGCATCCACGTCATAGCCCAATGCCACGCTTTTGTCGCTTGTACGGTCATACACCTTGATGTCCTTCACAGCGTAATAAGGCAAGTTCTCAAGCAGCACCTTCTTGTCGCCATTCATAAACGAACGTGAGGACAGCAACAGTTCATTGACCTTCCGGCCATTCACAAATATTTCGCCGCTGTTATTCATTGTCACTCCCGGCAGCTGGTTGATCAAGTCTTCGAGCAATGACCCCTCGGGCATATTGAAGGCCAGGGCATCATACACAATCGTATCACCCTTGTAATACATCTTGACGCGTGTGGCAGTCACCACGGCTTCGCCCAGACTGCGCGAATTCACCTTGCGCATCTTGATTGTCGGTATTTCCATCACTTTATTGGCAGTATCCTTCACCGTAATTTTTTGCCATACATCGCCATAACCTTCCCTGTAGGCATGTATGTAATACGACTGCGGCAGTGCCGGTACCTGCAATGAAAAAACCTCACGTTCGCTCGAGGGTGACTCGTCGCCAAACACACGATACAAGTCTGATTTCGTCACCACCGGATTGCACACCAAGTTGCTGTCAAGGTCTGTAAGGGCAATGTTCACGGCAGGAACGGGCTTTTGTAAAAAAGCATCCTCCACCGTTCCTTTAACCTCGATGGGTTTGGCATGAACAAGCATCGGGTCATTCATTTGCAGCTTGAGCGTAGGAATTTCCTCATATTCATTATTTCCACCTTTTAGTACCACCTTTTGCCACAATGTTTTGTAACCCGGCTTTTGTGCCCGGATAAGATACGAAGTCGTGGGCTTGGCTAAATTAAACTGAAAGAAAGAGCGGGCATGATGTTTCCCGTTTCTTAACACATATTGTTGCCGGGATATGACAGGGGACATTATCATGACGCTATCCGGGCTGTACAACGAAAGCCTCACGTCATAAAGCGGTTCTGATGTATCACTGTCTACACAGGTGCCCGTCAGATGAAACTGGGCATGGCCTGACAAAACAAAGATATGAAGCAGAAAGAACAATAAAAGTAGCCTGTAATTTTTCATAAATCAATCAGATTAAAAATTCCTTGGTGCCGTATTGCCTCTTTTTGACAAACGACACCAAGGAATTGTAATTGTTTATTGGCAACTACAACCGTTTATCACATATTCCCCATCTTGATAGGCGTGTGTGAAGCGGCATGTGCCGATAATGTATGCATTATGTCCATCAATGATATGAGTTCGGTAAACACATTTTTTACCTACATCATCAACTCCGCAATGGTCTAATGCATCAATTGTAATACCACCATTGATGAGTGCCATCTCCTGATTTGACAACACGGTCATGCTCTTAACAGAGAAACGCTTCAACTTTTTCATAAGCATTCGCATTAAAAGGTTCAACAATACACACTGCTTCTTCCGCGAACCCTGCGTTCGCTCCCTGTAGCGTAGTGCTTCGGCT
>ERZ1026988.239-NODE-239-length-26125-cov-7.734522_pt1 | contig 26125 bp, 21 predicted proteins | sample MGYA00519291_ERZ1026988 | MGnify/ENA primary metagenome ERZ1026988 (study PRJEB26926, sample SAMN06164795) | human gut metagenome | biome: ENVO:00009003; feature: ENVO:2100002; material: ENVO:00002003 | host: Homo sapiens | place: USA | collected 2012 ... | reverse complement strand
CTTTAACGGGTGCAGGGATTATGTTAACATGGTTCCTGACAAAATCACTTTGGCTACAAGCCAATGTTAAATTCAAGACTAATTTTTTAACAAAACTCGGTTTAGGGCACTGAAAAGTGCCCTTTCGAAGGGGTATGCCCTAAATTGAGTGCTTACAACAGGTATGAGAGTTGATAATGATAGCCACATATATGATCATAATTTTTTAAATCATACTACTATGACTATGAAAGACAAATTAGCATCCTACAACCACTTGATCGAGACCTTTGTGATTGTCACCGAGACCTTTCTTTGCGGTCTGCTATTCCTGCTTTTCAGCAAGCTGTCCAATGAGATGCAGTGGGATAGCCTGCAGGTTGGTGGAACCACCGTTCTGCAAGTCATGCTTACACTGATGTTATGTTACGCCCTTTGCGCCATCCATTCAGGAGTAGTGCTTCACCGGAGGAAAGTGCATTCCCTTCAGATATGGAAACGTGTGTTCGAGAATATGTTCCTGTTTGTCCTCCTGGGCGGTCTGGTCCTTTCTGTAGGAAAGTATGCGGATATAGCCTCCCTGTTCATGCTGGAATACCTTTTTCTCCTGTTTCTGTGTCTTGTTTCGTTCCGTTTCACTCTTCGTCTTCTCATCAGGCTTTACCGTATGAGCAAGAAACATACGCGTTTTGTAGTACTGGTAGGAAGTACGGACAACAACCTGGAAATCTACCATGAGATGTCGGGCAGTGAAGATACAGGTTATTCGGTCGTGGGCTATTTTGACGGTCAGGCGAATCCTGCTTTCCCGGTAGAATGTCCGTATTTGGGCCAGCCGGCGCAGGTACAGGAATATCTGGAGAAACATGATTATGTACATTACCTGTTCTGCTGCCTGCCCTCAAAAGACAGAGAGGTCATCGTTTCTCTGATTGATTACTGCGAGAACCATCTGGTACATTTCTTCAGTGTGCCCAATGTGCGCAATTATCTCCACCACCGTATGTCGTTCAACATCATGGGGAACGTCCCTTACCTGGGCCTTCGCCCCGATCCCTTAAGTTGGCCGGGGAACCGCCTGTTGAAAAGAACCTTTGACATAGTAGTCTCATCGGTGTTCCTTTGTACGTTTTTTCCGGTTATTCTGATTGTGGTGGCGATAGTGACCGGATTGACCATGCCCGGCCCGCTGTTCTTCCGCCAGAAACGGAACGGGCTGAACGGCAGGGAGTTTTATTGTTACAAGTTCCGCAGTATGAAAGTAAATGCAGATGCCGACAGGATACAGGCCACGGAGCATGATCCCCGCAAGACGCGCTGGGGCAATATAATGCGTAAGACGAATATAGATGAGCTGCCCCAGTTTATCAATGTGCTGTTGGGGGATATGAGTATCGTGGGGCCTCGTCCTCACATGCTTCTCCATACGCAGGAATATTCAAGGCTGATCAATAAATATATGGTGCGGCATTTTGTGAAACCGGGTATAACGGGATGGAGCCAGGTTACGGGTTTCCGTGGGGAAACGAAGGAACTAAAAGACATGGAGGGCCGTATCCGTGGTGATATCTGGTATTTGGAGCACTGGAGCTTCGGTCTGGACCTTTACATCATGTACAGGACGGTGGCGAATGTCTTCCGTGGCGAGAAGAATGCCTATTAGTAAAACGGGCTGTTCTTAACGATCCTTCTCGATGAGGGTCCTTAGTAATTTAGCAGTTAAAAAACTTTGTTTTTGCAGCCTGTTATTTCCGTCTGCCGGCCGGAAATGGAACATAGCCGGCACTAATGTTAGATCAGAACCCTTGTCCTTTGTGAAAAGTGCAGGGGAGCTCCGGGAACGAGAGCGCTTGTTCCCGGAGCTTTAATAATAAAGAAGATTATCCGATTAGGATTTATTCAGCTTTAAAAATAAACGCGGATTATACAATAACCCGTAACAGGAAGAATTTTTATCTATATGATAGTCTGTTTCGGTGTGTCGGTACCGGCCGGATGATCTTAGTAAAACTTCCCTCTGCCAGTAGTATCACTCTCTACTTGAGAGCTGAAACGAACACTGGCAAAGGGAAACCTTGGAAAAAGAAATTACCTTTCCAAATATCCGAACACCCCTTCCGCGTCAAAACACGGACAAGCCTTCGGGATGCTTCCGCTCATATCCCTATGTCCCCTTATCCGGGCACCGGGAAAGAGCTTTGCCAGACGCATCAGCAACAAGGTAAGCTGTTCTGTCTGCTCTGCGGTCCGGGTGTCTGCCGGATGTCCGTCCGCATCCAGACCGCCCTCGTAGCAGATGCCGATGCTGCAACGGTTCCAGGGACGGCAGTGTGCCCCCACTTCCAGCAGTTTGCGGTGCTGGGTGATGGTGCCGTCGCGTCGGATATAGAAGTGGTAACCTACAGTCCGGAAACCACGGGTCTTATGGTCACGAAGTAATTGCTCGGCAGTATAGTCTTTGTCACAACGTGTGGCGCTACAGTGGAGGATGAGGTATCGCACTGATTCGCGTCCTTGCATCAGCGGTCCGTCCTCTACGGTGAGGAGTTGGCGTTCGTTTTTCATTTCTTCCTCACCGATTATCATTGGGAATGTTTCTTGTATCATAATAAATTGAGAATTGGAAAATGTTGTGTTTGTTCTTTAGATGAGGGATGCGCAACTGGTAATGCCCAAAGCGGTGAGTGCCGCGATGGCTGCCTGGATAACTGCCCGGAGGATTTGTGTCCAGGTGATTTTCTTGGATTCGTGGTTGGATTCATTCATGGAAATATCTGTTTTTTGTCAGTTTAAAATGCGAATGGAACAAAAGGAGGTTACGGAACTGGCGGACGGACACGGGGGAGTGAAAGAAGAGTCCGTGTCGCCCGTGTTCCATAATCACATCATGCTATCTCTGTGGAGCGGAACAAGCCGGTCAGCTATTTTCGTCTGCCGGTTCGCCGGAGGCGGCTGGAATGCGGGAGGCGTCAGCGTCGTCAGCGGCAATGCCGGCGGCAGAAGAATTGCCCGTCAGGTCTACCGTAGTCTTTCCGGCCTTCAATGCCTTCACTACTTCGGCGGCTGCCTTGCGCGTGGGAACCAGTTGGAATTCGGCATCTTGGCGCAGGTTGTTGAAACGGACGCCCGGAGCCCACAGTACGTTCACCTCGGTGATGTTCTCCACAGTGAACTCTGCCATCGAAGGGGCGCCGAGGCTTCGGATACTGTTCGAAAATACGCCCAGATCGCCCATCTGTATCTGCTGTCCGTTCAACAACTGCTCGCGCAGGCAGTCCACGGCAAGAATAAGGATGGCTTGGATATCGGCGCGCGAGTATACACATCCGTGGCTGGCAATGTGGTAACAGAACTTGTCCAGTGTCATTACTTGTGAGTACTGGGCGTTGGCATACGCCTTCTTGGCCGCGTCTTTGTCGGTGGGGTTACCACGCATGCAGGTGCTGTAGTTGATCATGATAAATAGGGTTTTAAGAGATGAAAAATAAAAAATGAATTTCGTCAGTGAAGAGGGAGAATACTTTACTTTTCTTGCGGATTGCACGTAGGTAACGTGTAAGGCTGAAGGTTAGTAACGTATGGGGTTACATGTTAGTAACATGCTAGGCCGAAGGTTAGTAACGTATCGGCTCCCTCATTGTTGACATTGCAAAGATAGGTACTGTGAAATGCGTGCTGACGCTTTATGACACCTTGTGGCACTTTATGGCTTTCATCCTGTTCCAAAGAGCTTGCAGGGCTATCCGGGGCTGCCCAGATGCCGGTTGATCAGTGTCACCTGGCGGCTCGTGAAGACTTTTTGCGAGGTATGGTAACCCGTTGCGGATAACTCTTCCATCAAAGGGGGACAGCCGTTTATCCACCTCATCAGATGCCGGGTGGCTATCCGGGGATTTGAACCGGGAAAATAGAGCAGAGCCAGGCTACCTTTTGTCATGGATGGGAAATAAAGGAAATCTTTCATATTTATACATTTTAAATTCAGGAATCTTGCAAACTTGCAGAACTTGCACTCTCTCTCACACCCACACACGTACGTGTGTGCATGCGCGCGTTGAATTCGTATTCGCCACGCCCCACTTTGACCAGCTGTCCGCGTTCGGTCATACGTTTCAGCAGCGAGTCCACCGAGCCTGCCGGAACTCCTACCTGTTCTCCTTTGTCGATGGCTTCGTTGCGGGTGAAGCGCAGGGGAAGGCAGTCGAACAGGGTTTCGGGAGTCATGTTCGCCGATGGTGCGGTGGGGGTTCCTGCGGGCAGGAGCGAGAGAATGTGGCATGCATGGCGGTACAGAGGTTCCACCAGGGCCAGCACGGCATAAAAGTCGTCGGTGCGGATGGAGAGGTTGAATTGCGGTACGATTCCGTCTGCTATGTTTTCTTGTGGAATATGGGCCGACGGGGTCAGTCCGGGACAGTCCAGCAGGGTACGCACGATGTTTTCCTGTGGTTCACCGCTCCTTTCGCCTCCCGGCAGCAGGGATTCCAGAGAGCGCAGCAGGGCGATAATGCTTATGATGCGGAAGATATTGATGGCAATACGGGTTACGGCGCTTTTCATCTGGTTACCGTGAATGGCGGAGGCTCGTCCGAATACACGGGCAAAGTGGAAGTTGAATATCTCTTTTTGCTCGTGGGTGAGCTTCATGTTGATGTTGCTCACCGAAGCGGTGATGGCGTCCAGCACTTCTTTCCATTGTGCCCCCCATTCCAGGAAACGGGAGTCATAGTCTGTATCCGCTTCGTTGAACTGGTCTTCCCATTCTTCAATGGCAGGCATATAGTAGAACAGCTGGCGAGAGAACAATCCGTTTTCGGCCGATGGGATAAGGGGCTTGATTTGTGCAGGCGTGCCGCTGAGAAGTACGCAGAGGAACGTGACGTTACATTCGCGGTATTCGTGATTGGTGCGCCGGTTGTAGGCCAGCCGGTCATGGTCGAAACATTTCCGGAGGAGGTCGCTCCAGTGTCCGTGGTCGCCTCCAATGGCGGTGCTCACGGTGTCGGCCTCGGTTTCGCATATCAGTCCTACGCCTCCGGAGTCCATCAGGTTTTCCTGTATGCCTGTACCGGTATTGTCGCCGGCTATGAGGAGCATTTTCAGCTGGGGCTGTTCGGGTTCGGGGGTATTTGCCTTTTCCTTCCCCAAAGTGTCCCATTTGGTCTTTTCCATGCGGTAGGTCTTTATTTTTTCCCGGTAGGTGTCCAGCAGCGCGTTGTGTATGGGTTCTGCCAAACGGCGTACCCAGGTCAGCGCACCTTTGCCGGAAGCGGGAGGCGCGGTGACGAATACTTGCAGACAGGGATACTTGTGTTTTCGTCCGTACACAAAACTTACCAGTTTGTTGAGGGTGCTTCCCAGCACGGTTGCCGCACCCAGCAGCAGGATATCCCGTTGGGCGGGAGAGTTACCGCAGTCTATGATTCCTTGCAGGAAGGCGGGCCAGCGGTAGTCGGGGAAAGAGGGAAGTCGGGCAGGGAGGATGGTCTTGGACACGCCGTCGGACAGGGGGGAGGCTGGGTCCGTGAAAACGGTATCGGGCGGAGTCCCGTCGGAAGTATCCGGATGGGCATTATAGGATACGCGCGCACGTGTGTGGGTGTGGAGAGACTGCAAGTTCTGCAAGTTTGCAAGTTTCGGGTCCATTTTCACCCCGGCCACCTCTGCCAGATGGAAGACGGTTCCCAGGGAATTTCTGCCTGTTCCTTTGGTCAGGGCATGTCCGTACAGTTTGTCTGCTTCATCGTGGTGGTACTTTTCGGATATGCGGCAGATGCGGTGGAACCGGGTGCGTCCTTCTTCTCCGCAACTGTTGGCTATGGCAAAGGCCAGCGGCATATATTCCTGATAGGTGGGGGCTACATTGACTCCCGCTTGTTCGATGGCTGTTACCAGCTGTTCCAAGATAGAAATAGAATCGTTCATTTTTTAATATTTATGGTTATTGATTTTCGCTTCTCCGTCGTGCGACAGAAAACAGGCTCTGGACAAGTCGGCATTGGCCCTGTCCACTTTCAGCTCGTATTTCCATTCCAGATACTCCCATGCGGTGTGCAGGGCATTGTCGAAGGATTCTTCCACGCTCAGGAAAGGGTTTATGCGGTAAGGGATAAACAGTTTTACTCCCTGGTTTCCGGGGCTGACAAAGGAAAGTACGGGGTGCAGCACTTCATCGGCAAAGAGGCGGTCGCGCCACATTGCCGCTTCTTCGGTGGAAGCCAGTTCGTCAATATCTATGACAAAGAGGCCCGAAGGAACTTGCATGCATTGCTCTTTGCAGTAAGAGAAGATACCTGCCGGAGTGACATACGGTAAAAGGGTCTGTTTATTCTTTCGGAACACTTGCTTGTCTCCGAGTCCGGCTCTGACTTTACGCGTCAGTTCTTCCAGTTGCGGATTGGTGCTGATGTAGGTATGAAGCCCTGCCACACTGCATATACATGTGGGTATTTTATTGGTGACGGGTGCATTGAAAAATGACATGATGTATTCTTTCATAAAAGAAATTGATTTTGATTTATCTGCACAAATATACGGGTAGGGAATGACGTATGGAAATCGGTTCATAACCGTTTACTATCTGTTTACTATTGGTGCATGCTATTGATTATATATTGATAAAATATGGATTTTGATTAACGATCTGTTGATAATAATTAAAGAATAGAGAAAAGAAATAGTATATGAATGAAAAACCTGATATGATGATAAATATTTATGGCGGAAACAATCTGATTGCCCCTGTGGCGTCTTCCGCCATTCAGAACTTTTATGGCGACCGGGGTGATGAGGCCGCCGACCAACCGGAAGATTCTGAGAAAACGGAGAGTACAGAAAGTGTGACGGATGAGAAGCCGGCACAGGAGCCGGCGGAACTGTCGGATGATGAATTTTACGTATCGGTCTATATACCCGATATAAAGGTGATGAGGGCTTACAAGATACTTTTGGGAGAGTGTACCACGGCACGCGAACTGGCGGTGGTGGTAGGAAAGATGCTGGCCGATGAGAACTGTAGGAATGTAGACAAACACACGGTGGTGAAAGCGGCTTTCATCAAGTCGTTGCTACCTTTTGCCAAACGGCTTGTGTCGGGCGGTACGATAGCCAATATACGGGCGCAGATTAATAATATGCTGGCTAGTAAATAATTTTTTCAGTTATCCTCTTACTCCATTGGCACGTTAGCAAATCGGCAAATTATTTATGTTGCGGGATTATCAGATAGAGATGAAAACACGTCTGATGGAAGCGTGGAAAGCTCACCGGAGCGTGATGGTGCAGATGCCTACCGGTACGGGCAAGACACATTTGCTGGCATCTGTGGTCAGTGAGTTCGTGTCTTCTGCCGGCAGCGGGGTATGGCTTATTGCCCATCGTAGGGAACTGGTGGCGCAAATGGAGGAAACGCTGGCTAAATATGGTATCCGGAGGGAGGATACTCCGGTCAGGGTGATGTCTGTCCAATGGCTGTCCCGGCACTGGAATGAGGCGGGTGATGCTCCGGGACTGATTGTGATAGACGAGGCTCATCATGCCTTGGCCGCTTCTTACACGGAGATGTGGAAGCGTTATCCTGCCGCAAAGAAACTGGGTGTGACTGCCACACCTTGCCGCCTGAACCGTAGGGGGTTCACGGAACTGTTCGAGGTACTGGTTACTTCGTGGAGTATTGCCGAGTTTATTGAAAAAGGCGTGTTGTCTGTGTTCGATTATGTATCCATCCGTCCCGGCAGCGAGGAGCAGCGGCTCATTGACGGTCTGGAGAAACGGGGGGCCGATGGGGATTATCAGGTGAAAGAGATGGATGCGGTACTGAACAGGCGTCCCGGTATCGAGCGCCTGTACCGCAGTGTCAGGCAGTTTGCTTCCGGCAAGAAGGGGATGGTGTATGCCATCAGCATTGAACATGCCCGGCGGATAGCGGAGTATTACAGCAGGCGGGGAGTGAATGCGGTGGCTGTGGACAGCAAGACTCCTGCTATGGAGCGTAAGCGGATGGTGGAGGAGTTCAGACATGGAAAAATCGAGGTGCTGGTGAATGTGGATGTATTCAGCGAGGGGTTCGACTGTCCCGATGTGGAGTTTGTACAACTGGCCCGTCCTACTTTGTCACTGGCTAAATATTTGCAGCAGGTAGGGCGCGGATTGCGGAGATCGGAGGGCAAGGAGGCGTGTATGCTGATAGACAATGTGGGGCTGTACCGCATTTTCGGGCTTCCTACACAGCGATGGAACTGGGATGCTATGTTCCGGGGACGGATGGCGGGAAAGGGGAGTTTGCCCGGACGGATGAACTGTGATGCTTCCGTTACCGCTTTTCCGGTGGTGGAAAGGCCGGCTGAAGCCGGTGGGGACTTGGTGGTGGTTATGGAGCACGGGCGTTTGCTTTCTTCCATCAGAGAGCAGGCTTTGCCGGATGAGAAGGAGCGGTCACCGTCATGCAGGCTGAGGGCATTTGTAGATAAGGAAACAGGTCTTTGGGGATTGGAAAAGGGAGATGAGATGTTGCCGGACGCTTCGTTTAAAGAGGTTTTGAGTATCAAAGGACGTTTTGCCGTGGGGAGGCTTCGGAACGGGTGTGTCCGGGTACTGGATGATACGGGGGCTTTGGTGGCCGAACCGGGGCATTGCCGTGAGGTGAGGTTTCTGAAAGATGATTTGTTGCAAGTCCGTCATGCCGGGAATTCGGTGTCTTATGTGGATTTACGGAACGGCCGGTGTTATTCTGTCCGCCCGCGTGTCCTCAGATACGGGAGCATAGAATTGTTACAGGCGAACCGTACTTATTACAGCAGGACAAGGCAGGTGTATGCCAATACATGCGGGTTGCCTTCTTCGTCCATCGTGTGGATGGGGTTTTATGTGAAGATGTACGATGGCAGAGTGCCTTCCCGATGCCGCCGCATGGAAGATGGAGGCTTTTGTTGTGAACCGCAGGTTTGTCTGTTGGAGGGGGATGAGGAGCGTGCTTATTACCTGAGCGGACGGTTGCCGGATCAAAGTATTGTGGTGATGGATGAGGAGGGACGGTATTACCATGTGGAGAAAGGGCATGGAAAGCGTTATGTGGCCTGTAACCGTCCGTCGGACCGGAGTGAGGATTTTGATGAGGCGGTGGCATTGCTCCGAAGACAGGCGGACGAGCGTGTGGAGAAACGCTTGCGTGAGGAGAAGTGCGAGTATGAACGGAAACGGCAGCGTATAATCAGCAGGAGTGTGGAGGCCGTACCTTTTCAAATAGGAGTGAAATGGGGGCTGAGGACAGCGGAGCGGATTTTGATTCCACCTGTCTATCGGAGGATATTGCATCCGGTGGGTGGTTATTGCGCCTATCAGGACAGTTCCTGCCAGTGGGGGGTACTGGCTGTAGATGGAAGGATCATTATCCGGGCCCGGTATATGGAAGTGGAGATAGACAGGGATGGAACGGCGCGTCTTACTTTGGTTCCGGGGAAGATGGAAACGGTGAAGCTGACGGACTGATAGGATAAAAAGCAGGGGATAACTTTTTGTCAAACCGATATTTGGCGATGGAATACGTATCATTATGAAAAGTTTTGTAACTTTGCATCCGATTTTTAAAAAGGAGATATTGATATGGAATTACCTGATGACCCGATGATGCTTTTCAGCATGGTGAATATGAAACTTCGTGACTGCTATCATTCGCTGGACGAGCTTTGTGATGATATGAATGTAGACAAGGAGCTGTTGGTGAAAAAACTGAAGGCGGCCGGATTTGAGTATAGTAAGGAAAACAACAAGTTTTGGTAGATAGAGGGATCAGCCCGTTCCGGAAGAATGTGTGGAACGGGCTGATTTTTTTATTGAGGTACCTATTGATTATTTTTGTATAAGTCCTGTTTCCGGTATTGCAACAGGGATGTTCCGGTATGCCGCTTGAAGAAACGTCTTAAGGTGGCAAGATTGGCAAACCGGGTTCTTTGAACGATTTCCTGTATGCTGATGGATGGATTCTCCAATAGTGCGTAAATCTCTTGCAGGGTATAATGTATAATCCATTCTTTGGGGGATTTTCCGCTTACCAGGGTCAAGGCTTCAGTCAGGTATTTGGAGGAAACATGCAACTTTTCGGCATAGAACGCCACTTCTTTGTTTTCTTTGTAATGCTTTAACAGCAAATCCAGAAAAAAGTATCCGATTTCTTCTTTATGCAAGGTGGTGACTTTATGTTCTTTTACCGTGCTGTAATAGTCTGCATAAAGTTCCAGAAAAGGTAATTTCAGCAGATTGGTAATAGATTCTTTTGTAAATAAATAAGTTGGCGAAGTGGCTCTGTTGTATAATAACCGGAAATAGATGGAGAACTGTTCCGCTTTCTCTTGGGATAGCGAATAGACGCAGTGGGTCTGGGTGTAGGTATGAAAACCGGTCGGAAAACGTTTGATACTTCCATTGATCACGTCATAAAAAAGGACATTTGAAAAAGTACAATAGTCGATGGTGAAAGTCGGGCTGGATTTTATAAATGAAACCAGGAATCCCGGCATGAAAATAAGAATGTCGTTTGCGCAAATAACATATTTCCGGAGGCCAACCTGGATCTCGGCATTTCCTTCGGTACATATACCCAAAACTCCTGCCGGCATATAAGAGGGGTATTTGCTGAAAGGCACTGTGTGCGCATCCATATAAATACTGAAATCTTGGTCGGACAGTCCTTCTTTGGTATCCTGTGGTTTTGGGTTATTATATAACATACTTTGTATCAAATCTAGCTTCACAAAATTAGAATTTAATGATACATTCCACCGGGAGTAGTGGACATAAGGGAAAATAAAACGGAAAAAAACTACGTGTATTTGATTTTTTTAATATACTGATAGGAAAACAATTTGAGCTTTCCGTAAGTTGTAGGAGAACACGGAAAATTATTCTTTTTTACAGAAAGAAGGGTGAATTCAAAAAGACCGTTTGATTGGTTTTTGAATTCACCCTTTATGAATGGATCGGAGTTATTTTTGCGCCAGTAATTTGGCTATGGCACGGTCGGGTTTCCCGGTTTCTGTCAGGGGAAGTTTGAATACCGGAACAAAACGTTTGGGACGCCAGTAGGGAGGTAATTGATGTGTGCAGGTCTGTTCTATGTCGTCGGGCAGTTGTCCTTCGGCAAGCAGTACAATGATTTCTCCGAATTTTTCGTCGGGGGCGGAGGTGATCAGGAAAGGAACGGACAGGTGTTCTTTCAATGCGGCCTCTACTTGTTCTATCTGCACTTTTACTCCTCCTGTATTGATCGTGTTGTCTTTTCTGCCTAGAATGCGGAATTGGTTCTGTCCGTTTATCTCGGCTATGTCATTGGTCACCAGTTCTTTTTCGCAAATTTCGGGAGCGTATATCACCAAGGTGTTTTCTTTACTCAGACGGATCTGTATGCTCTCGAAAGGGGTGTACCAGTCTGAAGCTTCAGGACCGTTCAGTCTGCGTAGGGCAATGTGTGACAAGGTTTCGGTCATGCCGTAGGTAGACCATACGGCATGGGGGAAATCTTTTAACGCAGCGTTCAGTTGGGAGTCGATAGGACCGCCTCCGATAATGAGGTGTCTGATTTGTTGCAATATCGCTTTCTCTTCGGGAACTTGCAGTGAGTTATAGACTTGCATGGGGATCATGGCGGCAAAGACGGGTGCTTTTGTCAGGTCTTTTAAAGGATGTCCGGAGGGGGTGACAGGCAGCAAGTCCAGTCCCGCTACCAAGGCACGTATTACCACCATTTTTCCGGCAATGTATTGCAAGGGCATACAAAGCAGGGCGGAATCTTCTTTTTGCAGTCCGAGGAAGGAACAGGTGAGGCAGGCGCTTTCCATCATGCGTTCTTTTTCTACATACAGTTCCTTGGGTTTGCCGGTGGAGCCTGAAGTATGTACCGGCAGGGTGTCTGCCGGGTCAAACCATTCGGAAAGAAAGGAGAAAAGTTCCTGCCGGAAGCTTCGGTTGTCGGCAGGGATATTCATTCTTACCATTTCAATTTCCCAGTTGGAGTAGGGGATGCTTTCTATCAGAATGGTCTGTTTGTTTCTATTGGTGCAGAATTTTGTCATTGTTTCAGCCAGTTTAGTAAGTCGGGTTCTTGTTCTTCGGGGTGGAACCAAAGGCAGTCCCCTTCGATGTGAAGCGGATAGTCTATATTGTCGGTAAACAGCAAGCCGGTACCTAGTCCTTGGGGGAGGGCGGGCTGCAAGGTGGCACACCATTGTGCGATGGCATTCAGTCCGATATTGGACTCCAGAGCGGAAGTGACCCATGAGCCGATGCCTCTTTCAGCCGCCAGTTCCATCCATTCTTCGGAGCCGCTGATTCCTCCGTGCAGAGAAGGTTTCAGGATAATGTACTGAGGACGGATGGTTTCCAGCAATTCTATTTTCCGGTCGCGCCGGTTGATGCCTATCAGCTCTTCATCCAGTGCAATGGGAAAGGGGGTGGCGGCACAGAGCCGGGCCATTTCATTCCATTGCCCCGCACGGATGGGCTGTTCGATGGAATGGAGCTGGAATTCGGAAAGACGATGTAACTTTTCGAGGGCATCGGCAGGAGAGAAAGCACCGTTGGCATCTACACGCAGTTCGATTTGGGCTGGGGTGAAATGCCGGCGGATGTGCGCCAGCAGCTCCAGTTCCTTTTCAAAGTCGATGGCGCCTATTTTGAGTTTGATGCAGCGGAAGCCTTGCTGCATCTTTTCCCCGATGCGCCGGTACATCTCGTCAAAGTTTCCCATCCAGATGAGTCCGTTGATGGGGATGCCCTCTTTGCCTTTGCTGAACGGGGTGTGCCAGAATTGCAGGCTGCGTGCCCGGAAATGCAGCAGGGCGGTTTCCATTCCGAACAGGATGGACGGATAGGGAAGCAAGGCTTCCCGGTCTATTTCCCCGTTCTTTTCCAGGTTCTTGCAGGCAGTGGCCAACACCTCGTCGTATGAGGGGATATCGTCACAACTCAGGGCAGGGAGAGGGGCGCATTCACCCACGCCATAGTGGCGGCTGCCGGTGTCGGTGAGGAGGATGTACCATACATCCCGGGTAGTATATACTCCTCTGGAAGTACCGGCAGGTTGCTTGAAGTGTAATTGTTTTTTTATAATTTGGGTTTGGAACATTTTTTTTTATGTGTAGTTGGTTTGGTATATTTATCCCTGACAATCTCAAAGGCGCGTTGGACCCATGTGTATATGCTCGTGTCGGGAATATCACCATCAAAATTAAGTTGAAGCCAATGTTTCAGACTTTGGTTGATGGGATTGCCGACTGAAACATGTCTCTCTTTTATATACTCAATTTCGTCCGAAGTAGATTTGACATTGACAAAAGTGAAATTGTCAATGTCTATAAAACAGAACATGTGTCCATAAACATAAAAGGCAAGGATGGAATCATATCTTGCAGCAAATTTGCCAAATGGCATCTTTTCGGAAACGTCACCTAACGAAAGACAATATTTTCTGAATTCTTCAATGTCCATGCTTTGAATTTGTAGTTTGTTTATGGGAACTTCGGATAATCCTGGAACCGTGGCTTGCGTTTTTCCAAAAATGCCTTCCCTCCTTCCTGCGCTTCCTCTGTCATGTAATACAGCATGGTGGCATCTCCGGCAAGTTCTTGTATGCCGGCTTGTCCGTCCAGTTCGGCATTCAGTCCGGCTTTGATCATACGAAGAGCGAGCGGGCTGTGCTCCATCATCTTTTCTGCCCATGCCACGGTTTCGTCTTCCAGGCGGTCGAAAGGAACGACTGTATTGACTAATCCCATTTCCAGTGCTTCCTGTGCGGAGTATTGACGGCAAAGGAACCATATTTCACGGGCTTTCTTCTGCCCTACGATGCGTGCCAGATAGGAAGAGCCGAATCCGGCGTCGAAGCTGCCTACCTTGGGACCTGTCTGTCCGAAAATGGCATTCTCTGAGGCAATGGTCAGATCGCATACCACATGCAGCACATGACCGCCGCCGATGGCGTAACCGTTTACCATGGCGATGACCGGTTTAGGCAGTGACCGGATTTGCTTTTGTACGTCCAGCACATTCAGACGGGGAACTCCATCTGTGCCGATATAGCCGCCATGCCCCTTTACGTGCATATCTCCCCCGCTGCAGAAGGCTTTGTCGCCTGCTCCGGTCAGAACCACTACATTGATATCCTGGCACTCGCGGCAGTAATACAGGGCGTCGCTGATTTCCGAAGTGGTGGTGGGGTGAACGCGTTGCGGTAACGCGGACGGTTGATGGTGATTTTCGCTATTCCGTTGTAAAAGTCAAACAGAATATCCTGATATTCTTTGATGGTTTTCCATTCTCTTGTTTCCATTATTCATTTTTATTTTTAAGTCCGTGATAATATTCTCTTAACAGGGTGGTGTCTTTTTCCTTGTCGGTAAACACCTCCAGCAGCATGGGTTGCATCCGTGTCTCGGGTGAGGTGAATGGCTGCATCGCTTCTTCCAGCTCTTCTTCTCCGGTCACTTTCATGTAAATAAAGCCGCGTTCTTCCGCCCAGCCTTTGGCGGTGGTGTAATGCTCGGCTGTGATAAACTCCCTGGAACGGCTTGATTTGTCCATTCCAGGCAGGGTATGGAATATTTCTCCTCCTTCGTTATTCAGTAACAGGATGCGGATGTTGGCACCGTAATTTTGATTCCACAGTGCGTTCATGTCATAGAAGAAGCTCAAGTCGCCTATGATGATGAAATTCAGCTTGCTGGAAGCGGCGGCATAACCGATGGCGGTGGACAGGGAGCCTTCTATGCCGTTCACTCCCCGGTTGCAACAGATTTCCACCTGGGGAGGAACTGTAAATAACTGTGCATAGCGCACGGTGGAGCTGTTTGCCAGATGCAGGGCACAGGGTTCGGGCAGTGCCCGGATGAGTTTTCCGATAACGGAGATTTCGGAATAAGCAAGGTCCGGCATCGGAATGGTTTTGCAATAGTTTTCCCACATCAGCGGATAATGGGTAGGTTTGTTGTCCAGCAGGAAAGCTATTTTTTCCAAGAACTCAAACGGATCCATCTCGATGACGGTGGTCAGGCAACCGTATAAATCGGCTATCTTCCCGTCGGCGGCAACATGCCAGTGTTCGCGCGGGGGATGATTGCGCAGGTATTTCTTCAATTGTTTGGATACGATGTGTCCGCCGTAGGTAATCAGTATTTCGGGGGCCATGTCTTCCTGGCGTTCCGGTGTCATGGAATAAACGGCGGCGTCGAAATTCTTGATAGGAATGCCGGGGATGGTCTGGTTGCCTAGATGTTCCGTCAGCCAGGCGAAATGTTTATAAAGCGGTTTCACATATTTTTTCTCGAACAGGTAAATCAGATTCATCTGGCCTACCACAACCATGCGCTTGTTGTACTTGTTCAGCCGTTCGATCAGTTCCTTATAGTCACGGTCGTACACGCTCAGTCCCTGATAACGGGTGATGACACGTACTTCGGGAAGTGTTTTGGCGGTGAAGCGGTAAATGGGTTCGGAAATGGGTACATTGATATGTACAGGCCCTTTGCCGTGGTGGGTGGTTTCCAGTATGGCTTCGTTGATAAGGCGGTTGCAAAACCATTCGTCTTCCTCAGTATGTACTTCGGGCAGGTTGACAGACATCTTGACTAACGTTCCGAACACATGGGGCTGGGGCAGGGTTTGTCCGTCCATTTGTCCTATCCAGGCAGCGGGGCGGTCGGCGGAAATGACAATCAGAGGTACTTGTTGGTAAAAGGCTTCGGCTACGGCAGGGTGCAGGTTCAGCAGGGCCGAACCGGAAGTGCAGCATACTGCGGCAGGGCCTCCCCCTTGTAAAGATAGGCCGATGGCAAAAAAACCGGCACTGCGTTCATCGGTTACAGAATAACAAGTGAAGTCCTCTATATTGGCCAGAGTATGTACGATGGCAGCATTACGGCTGCCGGGACAAAGCACTATTTTCCGCACACCGTGCGCTTTGAGAAGTGCCACCAACTGAAGTATGTTCTTTTTGTCTGAATACATTATTCTTCTACTTTAATTGTTTCCATTTATTTATTTATAAAGTCAGGATGAAGGATGCTCCGCATCGTATTCATCTTGTCTCCCGTTTCCATCCATTCCGATTCTACTTCCGAGGAAGCCAGTATTCCTCCTCCTGCATACAGGATGGCTTCACCCGGCTTTATTTCCATGCAGCGCAGATTGACGTAGATATCGGTATGCCCCTCTGTGTCCAGCCAGCCGGTGAATCCGGAATAATAACTGCGGTCGTACCCTTCATTGTCCGGAATAAACCGGAAAGCCTCCTCTTTGGGCAGGCCGCAGACGGCGGGAGTGGGATGGAGTTCTTGCAATAAATCGCCTATATGGTCTGTATTTTTCAACAAGAAATAAAAATCGGTCTTGAGGTGTACCAATTGTCCGGCACGGGCGGTATAAGGACCTTTTTCCGTCATCTTGTTGCCGAATCTTTTGGCGATCCGGCGGATGTAATCAGCCACATAGCCCTGCTCTTCCCGGTTCTTCTTGTCCCAGTCTGTCGGCATCACTTCGTTCTGCATCGGCATGGTACCGGCCAGGGCCACGGTGTGCCATTCTTTGCCGTGTCCGCTTAATAAGATTTCCGGTGTGCTGCCCAGCCAGGTTCCGGAAGCAGGGGTGTGGCATAGGTAAATCATCATGCGCGGATAGTTGTTGCAGGCCCGGACAAAAGCGCCGAGTGGTGAAAAATCATCTCCGATATGTCTGGCGGAAGAACGTGACAGAACCAGTTTCTGGAACAGCTTCTCTTGTAAGGGAGTGATGAAACGCCCGAATGCGCGGGTATATTGTTCTTTATCCGTTTCTTCGGAAACAAAAGGGGAGAGTTCACTCTGCCGGCTTTTGCAGGTGAGCAGGGCATCCGCACATTCCAGTGAAGACAGTGCTTCGCTGATTTCGCTCCAGTCGTATGCGGTGACATCCGGACGGATAAGTACCAAGGGATGTTCCTCCGATATCCGGAAAGGAGCCATGACAAATCCTTTCTTTCCATTCAGTTCCTGAATGTCCGCTAATTGTTCCACATCGCCCGAGGTTTGCAATACCAGGTAGCATTCGTCTGTCCAAGGTAACCGGTAGAGGGCGAAACCGAGGCGGCTGTGTGTCAGGCAATCCAATAATTTTTGCGTATGTATATCTGGTAGATTCATTTCTTTTTCAGTATGAAATTAACGACACGAACAGTAGAAACCAGTTGTCCTTGTGGAGTGGTGATATCTATATTCCATATATGCGAGGATCTGCCGCGGTGAATCAGTTTGCCGGTGGCGAATACTTTGCCTCCGACGGGCACGGCCGACAGATGATTTCCACTTACTTGTACTCCGCAGGCATATTCGTCTTCCCGGCATAGCGACGTAGAGCCATGCCCTGCCACAATCTCGGCCAGAGCCAGTGACGCGCCGCCGTTCAACATACCAAAGGGTTGTGAAGTACGATGGTCTACAGGCATTTCGGCATGTACCGCATCCTCGGTGGAGGGTAGAAACCGGATACCCAGATGTTCCGCCATCGAATTCGAATAATCAGGTTTGCAGGTTGTTTCTTCCATCATTTGTATGTCTGTTCTTTTCTATAGGGCTACAAAAATACATAAATTTTAGATGAAAAGGTGTTGTATGTATGTCTTTTACTAACAAAAACATTTATTTAAATTCAATTGTTTGGGAGCTTTTTCGATACTTATAATATATGATGCCGATGACGTCCGCTATAAACCATCCGATAGGAATAGACCACCAGATTCCGATGACCCCGATGGCAGGAATGCCGGCAAGCCAATAGGAAAGGGCTACACGGGTTCCCAACGATACCACTGTGAGCACTACGGACATTCCCGGCATACGGATGGCACGATAATATCCGTATAACAGGAACAAAATCCCGATTCCGCAATAAAACGCTCCCTCGATGCGTAAATAACTGATACCGATGTTCAGAATTTCCGTTTCGTGGGGGCGGACAAAAATCAGCATCAATGGTTTGGCGAATAAAAAGGCCAGAATGGAAATGACCAGAGAGAAGAGAACGGTGGTAATCAAGGCACTTTTCACTCCTTTGCGGATCCGTTCTTCTTTTCTCGCTCCGAAGTTTTGGGCAATAAAGGTGGAAAAGGCATTTCCGAATTCCTGTACCGGCATATAGGCAAACGAGTCTATTTTTATTGCTGCCGCAAAGGCGGCCATGACTACAGTGCCAAAACTGTTGACCAATCCTTGTACCATGAGAATGCCCAGATTCATTACCGATTGTTGTACACAGGTCAGTGCGGAGAACGAAGTGATCTCTTTCAGGCAGTGACGGTCGAAATGCAGGTCGTTGCGGTGTAATCTCAGTTCGGGGTATTTCACGTAGGCATATCCCATAATTCCCAAAGCGGATACTCCCTGTGCGGCTACCGTGGCGATGGCTGCTCCCTTGATTCCCCAATCCAACTGCAAGATAAAGAACAAATCCAGCCCGATGTTCAGTACAACGGAAACCGCCAGAAACCAAAGAGGAGTGACGGCATCTCCTATGGCACGCAGCAATGCCGCATAGAAATTATAGATAAAGGTAAAGCCGATTCCCCAAAAGATAATCCACAAGTAATCATACATCATACCATAAATATCTTTGGGAATCTGCAATATCCTGAGGATGGGATGAATCCAGACGAAAACCGCTATATTTAGAATCAATGTTACTGTGCCGATCAGCAGGACGGATACATAGATGCTACGGCGTAGGGAATCCGTCCGTCCGGCTCCATATTGCAAGGAAAAAACGGTTCCGCTTCCCATGGACAATCCCAGCAGGATGGAAATAAGGAAAACCATCAGCGTGTAGGCGGAACCGACGGCGGCCAATGCGCCGGAACCTATACATTGTCCTACAATCAGCGTGTCGGCTATGTTGTAACACTGTTGTAGCAGTGAGCCTATAATCATAGGTAAGGTAAAACGTAGCAGAGTGCCGGTGATGCCTCCCTGCGTCAAGTCTATTTTAGATAACATGATGTGCGTCTGTTCGATTCAATTTCTTATTTATTTTGAAATTTATTGCGAAGGTAGGGAATAAAATATCAAACAACAATAGTGATTGTCTATTTAATACCCGGAATGTTCTTTCTCCTTAAAAAGAGTTAACTTGATAATATTTTCCATAGGAAACTTTTTATTATAAGAAATATCATGTATGTTTGCATAAAGTTTCCATTGGAAAATATTAAATCAAATAAAATAGTTCGATTATGAAGTATATAGTAATAGGAGGCGTAGCAGGAGGTGCAACTGCTGCCGCACGTATCAGAAGAAACACGGAACAGGCGGAAATCATTTTGTTCGAGAAGGGAGAATACATTTCGTATGCCAATTGTGGTCTGCCTTATTATATAGGAGGTGTGATTGCGGAGCGGGAAAAATTGTTTGTACAGACTCCGGAGGCTTTCGGGAAACGTTTTAACATAGATGTGCGTACCCGGTCCGAGGTAATAGCCATCCACTCTGCCGATAAGACAGTGGATATTCGTACTTCCGACGGGAAAACTTATACGGAGAGTTATGACAAATTATTGCTTTCTCCGGGTGCGTCGCCTGTTCGTCCTCCCTTGCCGGGCATTGACAATGAAGGAATTTTTACCCTACGTAATGTGAATGATACCGATGCTATCAAGAGTTACTTGCAGCAGCATAAGGTGAAACGGGCGGTAATCATCGGGGCCGGATTCATCGGGTTGGAGATGGCGGAGAATCTGCAGGAAGCCGGTGCGGAAGTGGCGGTTGTAGAGATGGCAAATCAAGTCATGGCTCCTATTGATTTCTCTATGGCTTCTTTGGTGCACGAGCATTTGTTGCAGAAAGGAGTGCATCTCTACCTGGAAAAGGCGGTGGCTTCTTTCGAGCGCACGGTCAACGGACTGGAGGTTATTTTTAAATCGGGCGAAAGGCTGCCTGCCGATATGGTGTTGTTATCCATCGGGGTACGTCCCAATACCTCATTGGCGACAGAGGCCGGACTGGAGATAGGGGAGATGCGCAGCATTAAGGTGAACGATTACTTGCAGACTTCCGACGAGCATATTTATGCGGTGGGCGACGCTATCGAGTTCCGTCATCCGCTGACTGATAGACCGTGGTTGAATTATCTGGCTGGTCCGGCCAACCGTCAGGCGCGTATTGTGGCAGATAACATGGTTTTTGGAAATAAGGTTACATACGAAGGGGCTGTCGGTACTTCCATTGCCAAAATTTTTGATATGACTGTCGCTGCTTCAGGCCTTCCGGCAAAGCGGTTGAAACAGGCAGGCATTGATTATTTGTCGGCAACCATCCATTCCGGTTCCCATGCGGGATATTATCCCGACGCTTTACAGATGTCCATTAAAATAACCTTCTCTCCTGTGAACGGGAAATTACTTGGAGCGCAGATTGTGGGGTATAACGGAGTGGACAAACGTATTGACGAATTCTCGCAAGTGATTAAGCATAACGGAACTGTATATGACTTGATGGCTTTGGAGCAGGCATACGCTCCTCCTTTCTCTTCGGCAAAAGATCCTGTAGCAGTAGCCGGATATGTAGCCGGAAATATACTGAGCGGAAAGATGAAGCCTCTTTATTGGCGCGAGTTGCAGGCTGCCGATTTGAGTAAAGTTACGTTGGTTGATGTCCGTACTCCCGATGAATTTGCACTCGGTGCTTTGAAGGGGGCTGTCAATATTCCTTTGGATGATATGCGCGAAAGGATGAAAGAGATTCCTCAGGATAAGCCGGTCTATTTGTATTGTGGAGTGGGGTTGAGAGGGTATCTGGCTTCTAATATATTGTTACAGAATGGCTTTGGGGAAGTAAGGAATTTAATAGGAGGTTTGAAACTGTATAAAGCGGCAACGGCTCCTCTGCCCAAGCCGAAGGAGTTCTCAAATTCCGGATCTTCAAGTTCTGATTCTTCAAAAGTTGATCATTCTGAACACAGTAAAGATTCTGCTGAAGCTTATACTATTGCCTCTTCCGTCATTCCTTCTATGAAAGCAATAAAAGTGGATGCTTGTGGCATATCTTGTCCCGGTCCTATCATGAAGCTGAAGAAGAGTATGGAAGAACTGGCGGACGGCGAACGTCTGGAGATTGTCGCTACGGATGCCGGTTTCCCCCGCGATGCCGAAGCATGGTGCCAGACTACCGGGAACCGTTTTGTCTCAGTAAAGTCAGGAGCAGGAAAGTATGAGGTAATTGTTGAGAAAAGTACTCCGCAATCTTCTTCCTCGGAGGTTTGCCGGGAGGATAAAGGGAAAACTTTTATTCTGTTCAGTGACGATCTGGACAAAGTTTTAGCTACTTTTGTACTCGCAAACGGTGCGGCGGCTACGGGAAAGAAGGTGACCATCTTCTTTACTTTCTGGGGGCTGAATGCTATCAAAAGATTGGACAAGCCTGCGGTGAAGAAAGATATCTGGGGGAAGATGTTCGGCATGATGCTGCCTTCCAGTTCTTTAAAGTTGAGATTGTCTAAAATGAATATGGGTGGAATGGGAGCCAGGATGATGCGATATATCATGAATAAGAAAAATATCGACTCACTGGAATCTCTGCGTACTCAAGCCATTCTGAACGGAGTGGAATTTATTGCTTGCCAGATGTCAATGGATGTAATGGGTGTGAAACGTGAGGAATTGCTGGATCATGTGACTATTGGCGGAGTGGCAACCTATATGAACCGTGCCGAACAGGCGAATGTAAACTTGTTTATTTAAATTTGCATGGAGAAAATAAAATCAATATGTGTCATGAGAGAGCTGTTCAAGGCTCTCTCTGAACTTGAAACCCGCTTGATGGAACAATATGGAGTGTCATTGAATGAGGCAATGGCACTTTGTTGCATTGGCGGAGATACGCTGACAGCCAGTGTGATATCGGAAAACACAGGTCTGTCTGCTTCGCATACCTCTAAAGTCATCCGTTCCATTGAAGAGAAAGAATTAATCGTCCGTAATTTGGGGGATAAGGATAAACGGCAGATGCATTTTACTTTATCCGATAAAGGGCGTGAATGTTTGGAAGCGCTGAAAGCAAATGAAATAGAAATACCGGAACTATTAAAGCCATTGTTTAAATAAACCCTTCTCTTTTCCATTTGTTTATTCCGGATATGAAACTGGAGAAATGGAAAAACAAGTGGAAGGAGTGGAGCAATCTGCGCAAATGGCAAATATGGAAACTGAAGCTGATTGATGCCCGTCTGTATTTCGTGAGCATATTCGTGGGGCTGCTTACGGGACTGGTTGCTGTGCCTTATCACTATCTTCTCTGGTATTTCTTTGATGTGCGGAAAACTTTTTTCACGGCGCATTATCCGTGGTATTGGCATATATTGTTGTTTTTTATCTTATGGGGGATTCTGATCTTTGTCGCTTCTTTGGTAAAACGTATGCCATTGATAGCCGGAGGCGGTATTCCTCAGACACGTGCGGTCAATAACGGTCGTATCCGTTATGAGCATCCTTTTAAGGAACTGGTGGCCAAATTCTGCGGAGGTGTGTTGGCTCTCAGTGCGGGGCTGTCCTTGGGACGCGAGGGGCCGTCTGTTCAGATAGGGTCTTATATAGGAACACTTATCTCCCGTTGGGGACATATCCTGAAAGGGGAACGGAAACAATTGCTGGCTGCCGGAGCCGGTGCGGGCTTGTCTGCCGCTTTTGCCGCTCCGTTGTCTTCTTCTTTGCTGGTAATAGAATCCATCGAGCGTTTTGATGCGCCTAAAACCGCCATTACTACCTTGTTGGCCGGCGTGGTAGCCGGAGGAGTGGCTAGTTGGATGTTCCCCACGACTCCTTATCATCTGATTAGTGCGGTCGTTCCCGGTTTATCTTTTATCCGTCAGGCAGAGCTTTATATTATCTTTGCCGCCCTTATGGCTGTCATTGCAAAGTTTTATTCGCTCATCGTTCCTTTCTTTCAAGAAAGGATACCTGCCATGAAACTCTCCATTCCTGTCAAGATGTTGTATTTATTGATCATAGCTTATGCCATATCGTTAACAGAGACGAATCTGACAGGTGGCGGAGAGCAGTTTTTGATGATGCAGGGAATGAATGGAACTCATGATATCCGGTGGCTTACTATCATGATGCTTATTCATTTTGTTTTTACGCTGTTTTCTCTTTCTTCGGGTTTGCCGGGAGGAAGTTTCATTCCTACCTTGGTTACGGGAGGATTATTGGGACAAATCTTCGGGTTGGTATTGGTACAGCGCGGATGGATAGGGTATGAGAATGTGAGTTATATGATGCTGATCGGGATGGTGGTTTTTTTGGTGGCTGTGGTGCGTACCCCTTTGACTGCCATTGTCCTGATAACGGAGATTACCGGTCATTTCGAGGTGTTCTATCCTTCCATCGTAGTAGGTGGGTTGACTTATTATTTCACCGAATTGTTACAGATAAAACCTTACAATGTATTGCTGTATGACAGGATGTTCCGTAGCCATAATCCGGAGTCTTCCGAAGAGGCTGGTGCCCGCTATCATCTTTTTGTCGAGATAATGGATGGGTCTTATTTTGACGGAAAGGAAGTGGATACATTGGCTTTACCTAATCATTGTATCATTCGTAGTATACACCGGAATCGTAAAAACTTACTTCCTCAGGGGCAAACCCTGGTTCCCGGTGATCAAGTGGAGATAGAAATGGATGCGCAGGATATAGAAAAATTATACGAACCGTTGGTCAGTATGGCAAATATCTATTAAATTTGCCGTATGAAAAAGAAATTCCAGCTTGAAGTTCCGGGAGGAGCCGACAAAGTGTTGCTTCATACTTGTTGTGCTCCTTGTTCATCAGCCATCATAGAGTGCTTGATGCAGCATGGTGTCACTCCGGTTATCTATTATTGTAATCCCAATATTTATCCGTTGGAGGAATACATTATCCGCAAGGACGAATGTACGCGGTATGCCCAGTCCTTGGGATTGGAAATTATAGATGCCGATTATGATCATGATGCCTGGCGTTGTCGAATGGCAGGAATGGAGCAAGAGCCTGAAAGAGGAGGCCGTTGCTTGCGTTGTTTCAAGATGCGACTGCAGGAAACCGCACGTTATGCCCACGAACATGGATTCCCGGTTATCACTACTACGCTTGCTTCCAGCCGTTGGAAAAGTTTGGAACAGATAGAGGAAGCGGGCCGATATGCTACGGCTCCTTATCCGGATGTCACTTATTGGGAACAGAACTGGCGTAAAGGTGGATTGAGTGAGCGTCGCATTGCTATCATTAAGGAATATAATTTTTATAATCAGCAATATTGTGGCTGTGAGTTCAGTATGCGGAAAGAAGAAAAGGGAGGATGACGGGAATGAAGATGTTCAAACTGTGGATGGTTGTGATGTTATTGGGACTCTTGCCCGTTGTCTCAGAGGCGCAAGAAGACATAAATAATGCCATTAATGTACAGTTGGAGTATCTGAAAAAGTATCCTAAAGATAAAGACGCGCTTCGGAAAGTTAGTTTTCTCTATCTGAATAAAGCAGATTATGATCAGGCTATCTTTTATGGTCGACAATTGTTTGAGATGGGTTATAATGAACGGGATTACAATGGCGCTGTAATTTATTCTCATATTTGTCTGGGGCAGGCCCATATGATGAAGGGAAATGTAAAGGAGGCTTATAGTCATTTAGGGCAGGCCAGGCTGATAGGTGAAAGTAATAAAAATGATTCCGCTTTATGTTCCGTATATAATGGGCTGGGACTTTATGCATCGAATGTCCAAAAAGACTATTATCGTTCACTTACTTATTTCTTCAAAGGAGTTGAAGCTGCAAGACGTTGTCATTATGACAGACTCTATTCCATTTTGCTTTCTAATATTGCCGGTATTTATTATTTGAAAAATGATAGCACAGGATTGAAATATGCCCTTGAATGTTATGAACTGGGACATGAACGGAAAGATCCTTATCTGATTTATAGTGGTTCAACCAATACCGCTTATATGTATTATTTGAAGAGTGACTATAATACAGCATTGAAATATATTCAGGAGGCGGAGTTCACCATGGTGCAGAATGACTTTTATGATCAATCAAACGTTTACAATCTTTATGGATATATTCTGCATAAATTGAATAAAGATGATGAAGCGCTGGGCTTTTTCCGGAAGGCTTTGGATTTGAAAGAACAGGGAAATATTTCTTCTGTGATGAATTCCTATTTGGGCTATGCCGAAATTTTAATGGAGCATCATCAGTATGACCGGGCTGTCCGGATGCTGAAAGCCGGAATAGAACTGTCTTACCAACAGGCTAATGCCATCTATCGAAGTGACCTGTTGCAGGCTTTATCCCGATGTTATGAAGAAGATGGTATGCTGGTAGAGGCGTTGAAGTATCATAAGCTCTATCAGCTGGAAACAGATAGCTTATATAATGCGGAAAAGGAACGTGCCGTGGGGGAGATACGTGCAAAATACGATATGGAACGGCAGGAAAACGAGATAAAACAAAACCGTCTGGAATTATTGGAAAAGGAAAATAAGATGCAATTGCTTATAGCCGGATTTATCTGTATCTTCATAGCTGCCTCTTTACTATATTACTTATATTACAGAAAAAATAAGCTGTACCTTACCATTGTGAAGCAAAATCAGGACGCTATCCGGCGTGAACAGCAATTGCAGAATAAAATAGACGAGCAGTTTGCAGAGATAGGCCGCCAGTCCGCTCTTTTACAAGAATATCTTACGGACTCGACGAAAACTTCTTTGCCGCAACCTGAGAAATATGTTTCATCCTCGTTGACAGATGAAAAGAAGCAGGATTTATTTCTGCGTTTGGAAACGCTGTTGCGGGAGGAGAAGGTATTTACAGACAATTTGCTGACCAAAGAGAAAGTAGCGGAAATGTTGGGAACTAATCGTACTTATCTCTCTCAAATTATTAATGAGCAGACCAAGCAGACTTTTACTCAATTTGTAAATGGTTTCCGCACAAAAGAGGCAGTCCGTTTACTTTCCGATCCTGATAACCAAACTCCGCTAAAGGCGATTTCAGCTGAATTGGGCTTTAATTCCATGACTACTTTTTATAGCCAGTTTCAGGCGGCTACTGGTATGACTCCCGCTCAGTATAGAAACAAAGGGCAGGAATTGCATAAAAA
>ERZ1026988.215-NODE-215-length-27940-cov-6.985333_pt1 | contig 27940 bp, 27 predicted proteins | sample MGYA00519291_ERZ1026988 | MGnify/ENA primary metagenome ERZ1026988 (study PRJEB26926, sample SAMN06164795) | human gut metagenome | biome: ENVO:00009003; feature: ENVO:2100002; material: ENVO:00002003 | host: Homo sapiens | place: USA | collected 2012 ... | reverse complement strand
TATTAGGGCTTACTCGGGACTTGCACCCGTTAGACAATGCTCGTGCCGAGCATACAAAAAGAAAAGAGCCATTAATGGAATGGCTCTTTTCTTTTTTATCATAAGCTAAGTTTATTTCCGGAACGGCGGTTTTACAACCTGCGCTTTCAACTTACGTCCCCGATTATCCAAATAGATTTCTGAACCCGGTTTGGCAAAAGCCGTTTCCACATAGCCTAATCCAATTCCGATCTTACGCGTAGGCGACATCGTACCCGAAGTAACCTGTCCTATTTGATTTCCTTCGGCATCAGTCAACTGATAGCCATGACGCGGAATTCCCCGATCAATCATTTCAAACCCTACTAACTTGCGTGTTACCCCTTCTGCCTTCTGTTTTTCCAGCGCTGCACGGTTAGTAAAGTTTTTTCCATCTACAAACTTGGTAATCCACCCCAATCCGGCTTCTAGCGGAGAGGTTGTATCATCAATATCATTACCATACAGACAGAATCCCATTTCAAGACGTAAGGTATCGCGTGCACCCAACCCTATCGGCTTGATACCAAACTCTTCGCCTGCTTCAAAAATAGCATTCCAAATTTTCATCGCATCCTGCGGATAGAAGTAAAGCTCAAAACCGCCAGCACCGGTATAACCGGTATTCGAAATAATCACATTCGGTATACCGGCAAAATCTCCTACACGGAATGTGTAATAAGGAATTTCACTTAAATTTAAAGAGGTAAGTTTCTGCAATGCTTTCACTGCCTTCGGACCCTGGATAGCTAATTGGGCAATGTTATCGGAAGAATTTTCCAGTTCAGCTCCCACTTGATTATGAGAAACACACCAGTTCCAGTCTTTTTCAATGTTAGCAGCATTTACTACCAGCATATATTTTTCAGGCTCATACGCATAAACCAAAAGGTCGTCTACAATACCTCCTGTTTCATTGGGAAAGCATGTATACTGAATCTTTCCCGGAGTCAGCACAGCTGCATTATTTGAAGTAACTTGTTGAATAAACTCAAGAGCATGAGGACCTTTTACCCAGAACTCGCCCATATGAGACACGTCAAAAACTCCAATACCTTGGCAAACGGTAAGATGTTCTTCAATGATTCCTGAATACTCAATAGGCATATTATAACCGGCAAATTCATGCATTTTGGCACCGAGAGCGATATGTTTCTCGGTAAAGGGAGTTGTTTTCATAAGATTAATATGTTAAGGTTTGAGTTTTTAAGTTCTTAAGCTGTTAACTTCCTAAGGTTTGAGTTCTTGAGTTGTTAAGTTTATGATGTATCATCATACTTCAACCCAAGAACCCCAAATTATCAGTAGCGTTTTGCTGTCAGTTCGGCAATCTTGACAATAACACGCATTGCTTTTTCAATAGACTGCACCGGAACAAATTCATAACGTCCGTGGAAATTCAATCCACCGGCAAAGATATTCGGACAAGGCAGACCTTTAAACGAAAGCTGCGCACCATCTGTTCCCCCACGAATGGCTTTTACACGAGGTTCAACGCCAGCTTCTTTCATCGCAGCAAAGGCAATATCAATGATATGCATCAACGGTTCTACCTGCTGACGCATATTATAGTATTGGTCTTTAATCTGAATGCTTACAGTACCTTCCCCGTACCGACTGTTTAGAACGGCAACACACTGCTCCATAAACGCCTTACGAGCTTCAAACTTCTCACGGTCATGGTCACGTATAATATATGAAAGCTGACTTTCCTCCACTTCTCCCTTCACCGAAGTTAGATGATAGAAGCCTTCATAACCTTCAGTAGTAGCAGGAGTTTCATCGGCAGGAAGCATCTGAATCAGCTCAGAAGCAATCAGTCCAGCATGAATCATCTTTCCCTTTGCATATCCCGGATGTACATTACGTCCTTTTATGGTAATATGAGCTCCAGCCGCATTGAAGTTTTCAAACTCCAGTTCGCCTACTTCTCCTCCATCCATCGTATAAGCCCATTTCGCACCAAACTGTTCTACATCAAACTTATGAGCACCTAGTCCGATTTCTTCATCCGGATTAAAGCCTACCCGGATTTTACCATGCTCAATTTCCGGATGTTCTTTTAAATAAGCCATAGCCGCAACAATTTCAGCGATTCCAGCCTTATCGTCAGCCCCCAAAAGCGTATGTCCATCTGTTACTATCAAATCTTCCCCCATATGATCAAGCAATTCCGGGAATTGCTTGGGTGAAAGAATAATGCCATCTTTACTGCACAGAGTAATGTCTCCTCCGTCATAACCAGATACGATGCGGGGCTTTACTCCGCTACCCGACATATCCGGACTGGTATCCAGATGTGAAATAAAACCAATAGTAGGAACCGGACGGTCAACATTTGCCGGTAGAGTGGCAAACAAATAACCATTGTCATCAAGAGTGATTTCCTCAAGCCCGATAGCTTCCAGCTCTTCTTTCAAATATTTAGCAAACACCATCTGTTTCGCCGTACTTGGAGTTACATTGGTCGACTCATCAGACTGTGTATCAAAAGTTACATACTTTAAAAAACGTTCTATTACTGTCATATCTGCATTTTTTGAAATTCATTGATGTAAAGGTAAAAAATAGGTTTCGAATAGCCAAACTCCTTATCATTTTTTATTAAAAACCACTACAAGACCATAAAGTCTTACAAGAAAACTCAAAAGATTCAATGAACTTTCGTATTTTTGCCTTGAAATTGATAATTATGAGAACATTTATTTTAATTTGCCTTTCCTGCTTCATTACATCCACAGGATTTTCACAGGAATCTCTCCAAGACAGCACCGTTAAAGCACCTCTTACCAAAAAAGAATTACGGCGCCAACGGGTAGCCAAACGTAACTTCCATTACAATATTTTAGGAGGTCCGAGTTATACCCCCGATTTTGGTCTGCTTGTGGGCGGAAGTGCACTCATGACGTTCCGTATGAACCATAAAGATACCACAATGCGGCGCTCTGTCATTCCAGCTTCACTGGCTTTCATGTTTAACGGAGGGGTCAGCCTTATGGTTAAGCCTCAACTCTTTTTCAAGAACGACCGTTTTCGCATCTTCGGACAGTTTTCCTATAAGAACTCACAGGAGAACTTTTATGGTATAGGCTATGATACGAATAAAGATTATGTGCGTAGTGATTCTACCAGCCAGTACCGCTACAGCGGACTCCAGATCAATCCGTGGTTTTTATTCCGTATTAAAGACAGCGACTTCTTTATCGGTCCGCAAATCGATATCAACTATGACCATATCACCGACCCGGCGAAACATCTGATAGAGCAGGCTGACTACAAAGCAGCCGGAGGTACTGCCGATGGGTATAAAAGTTTCAGCTCAGGTATCGGCATCCTCGCTTCATATGATACGCGTGATATTCCTGCCAATCCATATAAAGGACTTTACCTTGATTTCAGGGGAATGATGTATGAAAAGTTTTTAGGCAGCGATACGGAATTCTATCGAATAGAGCTTGACTACAGACAGTATAAAAGCGTAGGGAAACGCAAAGTGCTGGCTTGGACCGTACAAAGCAAACACGTATTTGGAGAGGTTCCCTTAAACAAATATGTACTGACCGGAACCCCATTCGATTTACGTGGATATTATATGGGACAATATCGAGATAAATCAACTCACATGGCTGTAGCAGAGTACCGCCAGATGTTTAATACCGACCGGAGTACATGGCTGAAACGAATCATTCATCACCTGGGATTTGTGGCATGGGGCGGATGTGGATTCATGGGACCGAATCCGGGTAAAATAGAAGGTGTACTGCCTAACGCAGGCGTGGGATTACGCATTGAAGTTCAACCCCGTATGAACGTGCGCCTTGACATGGGACGTGATTTCACCAACGGACAGAATCTCTTTTATTTCAACATGACCGAAGCTTTTTAATACAACGTTTAAACAGCAAGTACGAACCATCGGAAAAACAGTATAGTTCATGCCTGCACAAAAATACATAACATTATGAAAAACAAACTCATTTTTATCACCGGAGCCACCAGCGGCATAGGTGAAGGATGTGCACGCAAGTTCGCTTCTATGGGAAGTAACTTGATATTGAATGGACGAAATGTTGAGAAACTGGAAAGTCTGAAAAATGAACTTACCGCACAGGGAGTGGAAGTGCTTACCTTACCCTTTGATGTGCGCAACCGGCAAGCTATGACCGAAGCGATTCATTCACTGAAAGACAAATGGCAAAACATTGATGTACTGATAAACAATGCCGGACTGGTTCTCGGCATGGATAAAGAATATGAAGGCTCACTTGATGAATGGGATATTGTAATCGATACCAACATCAAAGCCCTGCTTGCCATGACGCGTCTGATTGTACCGGAAATGGTTAAACGAAACAATGGACATATCATTAATATCGGCTCCATAGCCGGCGATGCAGCCTATGGAGGGGGAAGCGTATATTGTGCCACCAAAGCGGCAGTGAAAGCACTCTCCGACGGGTTGCGTATTGACTTGGTTGACACGCCCCTGCGCGTTACAAACATTAAGCCCGGCATGGTGGAAACCAACTTCTCCGTCATCCGTTTCCGTGGAGATAAAACAAAAGCGGATGCCGTATATAATGGGATTCAACCACTCACGGGCGACGATATCGCAGATGTGGTGTATTATGCAGCTTCCGCTCCGGCTCATGTGCAAATAGCCGAAGTTCTGGTTATGCCTACTTATCAAGCCACAGGAACCATTTGTCACCGTCAGAAATAGCCATAAGCCCCATTATGCGGTTTCAGCCCACTGCTTAAAACTAAAAAAGCGCTTTGACGTTTCATTTATCCGTCAAAGCGCTTTTTTAATAATGTCAAGGTGCATCAGCCAACACACCTTGACGTTTTATTTATAATTTTAGAAACAGCTTGATCCGTCAAAGCAATGCGTACAAACCTTACATTTAGGCAACCCGATAGCCTCAACCAGGGTTTCCAACGTATTAAACTTCAATGAAGTCAGTCCGAAACGGGCACGGATACGCTCCACCAGTTCATTATACTCCGGCGAACCAGTCGTAGCATACTCTGCCAGCTTAGCATTTCCATCACCTTCTATTTCCTTGATGATACGACGAGTTATCAGTTCCATATCCCCTTTCGAAGAAGTAAAGCCAATAAACGGACATCCATAAATCAACGGAGGACAAGCAATACGCATATGCACTTCCTTTGCTCCATAATCATATAAAACATTTACATTATCACGAAGCTGCGTTCCACGTACAATCGAATCGTCACAGAACAGCAAACGTTTACCCTGCAGCATAGCCCGGTTCGGAATCAGTTTCATCTTAGCCACCAATGCACGCATATCCTGATTACTTGGAGTAAAGCTTCGAGGCCATGTAGGAGTATATTTAGCTATCGCACGGTGATAAGGAATTCCCTTTCCTTCGGCATAACCCAGTGCCATACCCACTCCAGAATCAGGAATGCCACAAGCACAATCTACCTCCGAATCATCAGTTTGTCCCATCTTATATCCGCTCATGAAGCGCACTTCTTCCACGTTGCGTCCCTCATAGCATGACACAGGAAAACCGTAATAAACCCACAAGAAAGAGCACACCTGCATCTTGTCGTTGGGTTTACGAAGTTGCTCCAGTCCGTCGGCACGCATCCGAATAATCTCACCCGGTCCGACATAGCGTTCCACCTCATAATCCAAGTTAGGCAAACTGCTCGATTCACTGGTAGCTGCATAGGCTCCTTCTTTCTTTCCAATGACAATAGGCGTACGTCCCCATTTGTCACGAGCCACAATAATGCCGTCTTCCGTAAGAATCAGCATAGAGCATGAACCTTTTATCTTATTAAAGACATTTTCAATACCATCTACGAAATCTTTTCCCTGTACTATCAGCAAAGCAATCAGTTCAGTGGGATTCGTTTTTCCCATACTCATTTCCGAAAAGTGCATATTATTCTCAAGTAATCCCTGCACCAATTCTTCGGTATTATTGACTTTTGCCACGGTTACGATTGCAAACTTTCCCAAATGAGAATTAATCATCATAGGTTGAGGATCTGTATCACTGATAACACCGATACCCGCTTTCCCCTTGAACTGAGGAAGTTCGCTCTCAAATTTTGAACGGAAATAAGAACTTTCCAGATTGTGGATTGAACGTATGAAACCATCGCCTTCGGAGTATGTAGCCATACCGGCGCGCTTCGTTCCTAAGTGTGAATTATAATCCGTGCCGTAAAATAAATCAGTCACGCATTCAGCCTTTGCGACTGTTCCGAAAAAACCACCCATTGTTTTTAGTTTGTTAAACGATATAGTTGTTTTGTTGAATATGCTTGCAAAGGTACAGAAAAAGCGGAAAAGCGTAAAACGAATAAAGTATAATCTTCAAAAAAAATAAAAAACAATATGAAGCATAAAAACTTACAAAGCAGTAACAATAAAAAAAGCAGAACTTTTAGAGTTCTGCTTTTTGAGCCTCTTGTCGGATTCGAACCAACGACCCCGAGATTACAAATCACGTGCTCTGGCCAACTGAGCTAAAGAGGCGGGTGGGTAAGCTTACCATATCGCGCCGCTACGACCATCTACCTTTGCTGCGATCAAGCCCTGGAGGATTCAACAGGAGCTGGCCGTATGGGACTTACCCGTATATCACTCATCGTTCGTTTCGGATGTTTACATCGTTTGTTTCTCGATTGCGGTTGCAAAGGTAGACATATTTTTTGAATCTGCAATACCTTCTTGAAAAAAAATCGATTTTTTTTTGAAAACAACCGATTTTACCTCTCTATATATAGCACAGATAAATGAAAAAGCGTACTTTTGCAGGATAATTAATAAAATATATATGACAAACGAACAACCAATAACCCTACAAGAAGGTGCAATGCGCTTTGGTACCTTCATGGGAGTTTTCTGGATAATCAAGTTTTCTTTTCTCCCATTAGGCTTCACTATGCCTTTGCTGCAACTCCTTTTTATATTGCTTACCCTCTTTGTCCCTGTGCTCGGCGTAATTTATGCCCGGCGTTTCCGGAATAAATACTGCGACGGTATAATCACATTCGGCAGAGCATATATTTTCACTTTCCTGCTTTATCTCTTTGCAGCTCTTTTAGCGGCTGTGGGACACTATATCTATTTCCGCTACATCGATAACGGATTTTTATCAGGAATGTATCTGGAGCAGTTAGAGTCACTGAAATCATCGGTTAAGGGAGATATGGTTCTTTCCATAGACCAGTTGATTGAAGCCTTTAACACAATCTCTTCCCTGTCTCCGTTGACCCTGACCTTTCAACTGATTTACCAAAATCTGTTTTACGGCATGCTGTTGGCACTACCCACTGCATTGTTAGTAATGAAACGTAAAAAAAACATATAACTATAATGGACATATCTGTTATTATTCCTCTCTATAACGAAGAGGAATCGCTACCCGAGCTACATGCCTGGATTGAAAAAGTAATGAAAGCTAACAACTTTAGCTACGAAATAATCTTTGTAAACGATGGCAGTACTGACGGCTCATGGAAAGTCATTGAAGCATTAAGCCAAGCATCCGACAAGGTAAAAGGCATCAAATTCCGACGCAATTACGGCAAATCACCTGCCTTATTTTGCGGATTCGAAAAAGCTCAGGGAGACGTGGTTATCACCATGGATGCCGACCTGCAAGACAGCCCTGACGAAATACCGGAACTATACCGCATGATAACTCAGGAAGGCTACGACCTGGTATCCGGATGGAAGCAAAAACGTTATGATCCCTTATCAAAGACCATTCCCACCAAACTTTTTAATGCCACCGCACGGGCTGTTTCGGGAATACATAACCTCCACGACTTCAACTGTGGGCTGAAAGCTTACCGCAATGACGTCATCAAGAACATTGAGGTTTACGGCGAGATGCACCGCTATATTCCTTATCTGGCAAAAAACGCCGGATTCAGCCGCATCGGTGAAAAGATTGTCCACCATCAGGCCCGTAAATACGGAAAGACTAAATTCGGACTAAACCGCTTCGTCAACGGATACCTTGACCTGCTCACCCTGTGGTTCTTGTCGAAGTTCGGAATCAAGCCCATGCATATCTTCGGTTTTTTAGGTTCCATCATGTTTATCTTAGGCTTCTTCTCCGTCATCGCTGTAGGTGCAATGAAACTTTATGACATGTATCACGGCAACCCCTACGAACTTGTAACCGACAATCCCTATTTTTATCTGTCGCTTACCACGATGATTTTAGGAACCCAACTATTCCTTGCCGGATTCATAGGCGAACTTATTTCACGCAATTCGCCCGAAAGAAACAAATACCAAATAGAGAAAGAACTGTAACGCCATGAAAAAATTACCGGTCGTATTCAGCATACTGCTGCTGGCAGTCTTCCTGCTTCAAGCCTGTGAAGCAGAAAATTGCCCACCCAACGCCTTGGCCTTTGCCAAATTTAATTTTGTAAATCAGTCAGGGCAAACAGTAGAATACAATGACACCCTAACCGTCATAGGTCAGCTAGAAACCAATGACACCGTCATTTATGATACCTTAATAAATAAAGAGACAAAAGTGAATACACTCACCCTTCCGCTCAGCTATGGTGAAACTACCCGGTTTATCTTCAAATACAATCGGCAGGGACAAGACGTAATTACCATCAAGCATCGTAACATCCCTTACTTCATCAACCTTGACTGCGGAACCATGATGTTTTATGAAGTGCTTGAAGCAACTTCCACCAATAGAATGATGGACTCGTTAGTAACGACTAATCCCAATATTGACAATAATGAAAAAGAAAACTTTAAGCTATATTTTACGACTACTGATGCTGAGTAGTGTCTTACTTGCTTCTCCTGACGCATGGGGACAAATTCATAAATCAGGCGCCCAATTACCTTCCACGCAGGATAAAGAGGAAAAAACACCTCTCTATCAAGGCTTGTCTGTAGGGGTAGAAATAGCCGGTCTGGGCAGTTACTTGCTGGGAAGCGACATTCTGAGCAGTGAAATTGCCATCCAAGCCAACTTGAAAAACCGGTTCATGCCGATACTGGAAGTGGGTTACGGTAAAGCAGATGCCATAAACGAGGGGAACGACCTGCATTACAAAACCTCTTCTCCTTATTTCCGCATAGGGATGGATTACAACGTATTCTACAAAAAGACCCACCTGCCTGGATACCTATATGCAGGCCTGCGTTACGGTATGACCTCTTTTTCATACGATGTTAGCGGACCAGACATGACCGATCCTAATTACGGAGGCGAAATATCCTATCCATATGCTTACTCCGGACTCAAGAGTAAAGCCAGCTGGATGGAAGCCGTTTTAGGTCTGAAGGTGAAAATATACAAAGGATTCTGTATGGGCTGGAGTGTACGGTATAAAAAACGGATCAGTGTAGACAACCATGAGAATTCTGTTCCATGGTATGTTCCCGGATTCGGGAAAAATGCCGGAAGCAGTTTTAACCTAATGTATAACTTGATTTACAATCTGCCTTTCTAAATGAGTTTAACGGAAATATGGCTACTTGCCGTCAGTCTTGCCATCGACTGTTTTACCGTATCGGTCACCAGCGGAATTATTTTGCACCGCATTCAATGGGCAACCTTCTTGCGCATGGGCTTTTTCTTTGGTCTGTTCCAAGCCATGATGCCCCTCATCGGCTGGATGGGAGCCAGCAGCCTCAGTCACCTGATTCAAGCTTACGATCATTGGATTGCCTTTGGATTACTGGCTTTTCTCGGGATACGCATGATCCGCTCACACTTCCAAGATGAAGAAACAGCCTGCTTCGACCCTACTCGACTGACGGTCATCCTGACTTTAGCAGTAGCCACCAGCATTGACGCTTTAGCCGTAGGAATTTCTTTCGCCTTTACCGGATTTGAAACGTTAAGCTCACTTGCTATGCCCCTTGGGGCCATTGGAATCGCTTCACTGGTTCTTTCTCTGACCGGAAGTGTCATTGGAGCAACCTTTGGCAAACGCTTCAACCTCCGGATGGAACTTTTCGGAGGTCTGGTCTTAATAGGAATTGGCCTAAAGATACTGATTGAACATTTATTACTAAACCACTAAACTATATTATCAGAATGACAAACAAACAATTAAAATGGCAGTTGCCATTCCTCATCTTTCTGGTGATAGGCACTATATTGATTCTAAAAAAACAATCACCTTACCAAACAGATCAGGGATTGGTTTTCGGAACCATATATAAAATTACTTATCAGCATGAAAGCAGTTTAAAAACAGAAATCGAAGCCGAACTGAAGAAAGTAGATTTCTCATTATCTCCCTTCAACAAGAACTCGGTAATTACTCATATCAATAATAACACAGATATGACCCCCGACAGTCTGTTTTTATATGTATTCAACCTTTCAAAGCAGATTTCAAAAGAAACACACGGAGCATTCGACATCACAGTAGCCCCACTGGTAAATGCCTGGGGATTTGGTTTCAAAACCTCTGAATTTCCTGATTCGGTCAAGGTTGACAGTCTTCGCCAATTAATAGGAATTGACAAGGTATCCTTCGACGGTAAACAGATTGTAAAGCAAGACCCCAGAATCATGCTCGACTGCAGTTCGATTGCCAAAGGATTTGGAGTGGACCGGGTAGCCCAACTGTTCGAGCGGAAAGGGATTAAAAACTACATGATTGATATTGGAGGGGAGTTAGTAATGAGAGGAGAAAATCCCAGTATGGAAACATGGCGTATCGGAATCAACAAACCGGTAGATGATTCACTGGCTGTAAACCAGGAATTACAAACCGTACTGGAAGTTACCAATGTAGGATTAGCAACCTCAGGAAACTACCGCAACTTTTACTACAAAGACGGAAAAAAATATGCGCACACCATTGATCCGCGCACAGGATACCCTATCCAGCATAACATTCTATCGGCAACAGTTATCGCTGCCGATTGTGCCACAGCCGATGCCTATGCCACTTCATTTATGGTATTAGGCCTCGATTCAGCCAAAGCCATCTGCAGCCGTCACCAAGAACTGGAAGCTTATTTTATTTACACCGATAAAAACGGCAAGCTGAAAACGTTTTCAACTAATGGCATGAAACGATATATGAAGAACTAAACCTTCGTAACAACAGCAGGTATAAAAAACGCCATCCTTCAGTTTCAGGTCCTCCGACCCATCACTGAAGGATGGCATTTTTTTCTGAAATCAACGCTTCTTACCCTAAATAAGATTTGAGCAACTTGCTACGTGAATTTTGTCTTAGTCTTCTAATAGCTTTTTCTTTAATCTGACGAACGCGCTCACGGGTGAGTCCAAACTTGTCGCCGATTTCTTCTAACGTCATTTCCTGCGTGTTAATACCGAAAAACATCTGAATAATATCCTTTTCTCTTTCGGTTAACGTAGAAAGGGCTCTGTCGATTTCTCTCGAAAGTGATTCATTAACCAGCGAACGGTCTGCCATAGGAGAATCGTCGTTAACCAGCACATCCAGCAAGCTGTTGTCCTCCCCTTCCACAAAAGGAGCATCTACAGAGATGTGACGGCCTGACACTTTCAGTGTATCCGAAATCTTGTCTACAGGAATTTCCAGTTCATCAGCAAGTTCTTCTGGCGACGGACGACGTTCGTTTTCCTGTTCAAACTTAGAGAAGGCTTTGCTGATTTTATTCAACGAACCAACCTGATTCAAAGGCAAACGTACGATACGCGACTGCTCCGCCAATGCTTGCAATATTGACTGGCGAATCCACCAAACAGCATAACTGATGAACTTAAAGCCACGCGTTTCGTCAAACTTCTCAGCAGCTTTAATTAATCCCAAGTTACCTTCATTGATCAAGTCTGGCAAACTCAATCCCTGATTCTGATACTGTTTAGCTACAGAAACTACGAATCGGAGGTTCGCACGTGTCAACTTCTCTAAAGCAACACGGTCGCCTTTACGGATACGCTGAGCGAGCTCTACTTCCTCTTCTACGGTAATCAAGTCTTCACGGCCAATTTCCTGTAAATACTTGTCAAGTGAAGCGCTCTCTCGGTTAGTGATACTTTTGGTAATCTTTAATTGTCTCATTCTATATAAAACGATTTGGATGCAAAAATACAAAAAAAATTTGAATTTTTACTTGCTTATTCTATATTTTTCTTTCTATAGCGCACTTTCCTACGGCTTCTCCAGCCAAATGGCTCTTTATTCTACCCTATCCAACAGACCGTCGATAAACGTCCCCCTACTAAATTACCACAAAGATAGAATCAGAACATAAGTCAAGAGGCGTGTCAGTAGCCTGAACACGCCTCCCCCATCTTTTACCTTAAAAACCTATTCTATGCCTCCTGATAGTTTATTCAGCCTGCGACAAGTCAACTGCATAATTCGCACGCTTTCCTGAAGGATAAACTCCTGTCATAAACAAGACCTGGTCGGGTGACTGTGAAGCAGCTTTCATTACAGTTTCCAAATCCTCTACCGTACGCAGCTGTTTATTATTGGCTTTTAATATAATGAATCCTTTACGGATACCGCTGTCAGCCATTCGTCCGCTGGTCAAACCGGTTACTTGAACACCATATCCCAAGTTCAACTGTCGTTTCACTTCATCAGGTACCACACGGAAGGCTGCTCCCAAGATTTCCATATCCGCTTTCTTCACCACCTTGGTATTTCCCTGTGCGTTCTTCAGCGTCACGGTAAATTCTTTTTCTTTCTTGTCACGCCATACCGTAAGCTTGATCTTATCACCCGGACGGTGCTGAGCCAACAAACCTTGAAGTTCACTCATGGTCTTGATTTTCTTTCCATCCAGTGCAATGATTACATCGTTTTTCTCTAATACCCCCGATACAGAGCCATCCTCTTCTACCGAAACAATCTGTACACCCGTATTGATTCCAAGTTCTTTCTGCTCCTTACGAATTTCTTCCGGATAAACCTCATTGCCCATATCACGACCAGCAATACCCAATAAAGCACGCTGAACCGTTCCATATTGTTTCAAGTCGGTTACCACCTTCGTCATGATGCTGGTAGGGATGGCAAAACCATAGCCCGAATAAGCACCAGTCGGCGAGTAAAGCATGGCATTAATACCTACCAGTTCACCACGGGCATTAACCAATGCACCCCCACTGTTTCCCTGGTTGATAGCCGCATCTGTCTGAATAAACGACTCCACCTGATTTGCCCCTAGTCCGCGAGCCTTAGCACTTACCACTCCGGCAGTCACCGTAGACCCCAAAGTAAACGGATTACCCACTGCAAGTACCCACTCTCCTACTTTCAAGGCATCCGAACTTCCGATAGGAATTGCCGGGAAATCATCCCCTTCAATTTTAACCAGAGCCAAGTCAGAAGTAGGGTCAGTTCCTACCACACGCCCTTTCATTTCACGACTGTCATGCAATTTCACACTAATTTCATCTGCACCGTCAATTACGTGATTGTTCGTTACAATATATCCGTCTTTCGAAATGATAACACCCGAACCAAATCCGCGCTGCTCCGGTGTCTCAATCTGACGCTGCCGGCCCCCAAAAAAGAAATCAAAAATATCCGGTTGTCCCTGAATCACCTGTGTCTTACTGCGCTGTACAGCCATGATATGCACCACCGAATTCAAAGAACTTTCAGCCGCCTGCGTCAAGTCAACGGGCTGCATAGCAGCCGCATCAAAAGCAGCCGTGCGCGTGAGCGGCGCAACTTTAAATGTATCATAGAAAGAAGTCGCATCATCTTTTTGGTTATTCTGCATCACCGCATACGCAGTTACACCGGCAACCCCGGCACTGACAGCTACCATAGCAGCTGCGCCTATTACAAATTTAGTTGATGTTTTCATAATCTTATAGTTCTTAATTGTTAATTTCAATAGCGTTTTAACCTTTCAGTTGCTAAAGTAGAACAAAAACCATACAGTTGTACACCTCCCCCTCTCTTTTTTCCGTCTTTTAACAAAGAAACTTTTCTCATTAACCGCACTTAACGGAGGAAACTGACAAATTTACATTCATTATCAGTCAGTTTACTGACACATTCAATATTTCTGACAAAAATTCCGTCATATTTCAGTTTTATTACGTACCTTTGCCGCAGAGATTGCAGTCGGACAGTCTGTCGCTGGTGTATTTAATAAATGCAAAAGAGGAAAGTCCGGGCAACACAGAGCATCCTACTTCCTAACAGAAAGCTATCCGCGAGGGTGGAGTAATGCAGAAGAAAATAACCGCCTTTCTCCGTAAAGGCAAGGGTGAGAAGGTAGGGTAAGAGCCTACCAGCTGTATGGCGACATACAGGCTGTGCATCTTAGGAGTTGTAAGGTCATGTAAACCGGCATTAACGAGGGTTGCTCGCCCCACGTCGGAGGGTGGACCGCTAGAGCTTTTCGGTGACGTGAAGCGTAGATAAATGACAGGCATCCCGTTTATCGGGAAACAGAACCCGGCTTATCGGCCGACTGCATCTCTTTTTTCCTTACCCTTTTACCTAAACTTATTTCATGAATCAAGCTAAAATCAAGAATTGGCTACAGTTTCTCACTGTCGGCATCTGGCGCGTAACCGATGAGGAGGCAACACCGCTGCAGCACCGCATCTATGCTTGTATAAAAATCGTTCTTCTTTCTATCCGTCAATTTACAGCCGACCGCATTCCCGTGCGTGCCTCAGCTCTGACTTACAGCACCCTGCTCTCCATCATCCCCATTCTAGCATTGCTTTTTGCCATTGCGCGAGGATTAGGCTTTGATGCCCTGATGGAAAACCAGTTTCGTACAAGTGTCACCCAGCAGCAGGCTGAGCTGATTATTACTTGGGTCAACTCTTATCTGGAACATGCACAAAGCGGCATTTTCATCGGAGTGGGCTTAATCATGTTGCTCTGGACCGTACTCATTCTGACCGATAACATCGAACGCAGCTTCAATGCCATCTGGCAGGTGAAACATCCCCGTACTGTATTCCGGAAGATAACCGACTATTTCTCCATGTTACTGCTGCTTCCACTGCTGATTGTCATATCCAGTGGATTGACCATCTTCATGACCACGTATGTGAAACAGATGGATAACTACCTACTTCTCGGTCCGGTACTGAAGTTTCTGGTCCGCATGATACCTTATACCCTTACATGGGGCATGTTTATCGGATTATTTGTTTTTATCCCAAACACTAAAGTACGCCTCAGCCATGCCATACTGCCGGGTATTCTAGCAGGAAGCGCCTTCCAGGCATTCCAGTATTTCTACATCAACAGCCAGATTTGGGTATCAAACTACAATGCCATCTACGGAAGCTTCGCCGCCATCCCCATGTTCCTACTATGGACTCAAATCTCATGGACTATCTGCCTCCTCGGAGCAGAAATGAGCTACATCAGTCAAAACCTCGATGCGTTCAGTTTCGATAAAGAGACCGAGAACATCAGCCGCCGCTACCATGATTTCTTCTGCACCATCATTCTTGCAGCCATCTGTAAACGGTTTGAGCAGATACAAGTTCCTTATACGGCAGAAGAGCTGAGCCGGGAACACCGCATTCCAATCCGGCTGACCAAGCGGATTTTATATGAGCTGCAAGATATGCATTTAATCTACGAGGCGGTCAGCGACGAAAAAGGAAGAGACATTACCTATATCCCCGGAGTTGACATTAACCGTCTGACGGTAGGCATGCTTCTCACCAAATTAGACATGAACGGCTCAGAAGATTTCAAAATAGACAACGCCCTCTATCCCGACTCATGGAAAGTACTGGTCAAGGCACGTAAAGAATTTACAGAACAAAACAACCGGATTCTTCTGAAAGACCTTTAAGACATAAAAAAAACGGAGCGTTTTATCGCTCCGTTTTTTTACCGATTCCTTACTCTAGGCTTCGGAAAGTCAGTTCCGTCACCGGTTCTCCCATCCAGTAATCGCTTACATAATGCGGATAAATCGACCAAACCACCCGACCGGCATACACATCACTAATGCGTCCTCTGATTGGATCTCTATAGCCCTCCATTTTGATACAGATATAAGTAGCATTAAAGTGCTCTTCCACCCACCAGTTGCCCTCATGTTCATAGCGACCATCCCATAAAAAGAGACAACCGTCTTCCATAAACTCCACCTCATCACCGATGCGGAAGGGCATATCTACAAGTCCCTCTGGCGAGATATCATAAATATCTTCGATAACCCACATCCCCGGCATGGCACGGTCGGCATGTATATAGGTTTCTTCACACGATGAAAATAACGTTGTCATCAGCAGACAGCAGATGGCAGCAATTCCTATTCTCCCTAAATTCCATACTTTATTCATAATTCCTTCTTTTAGTTGACCAGGCATCCTCTCTATCCGATACCTTTTATTTGGCCTCAAAGATACACAGAAGTTTCAAAAAACAAAAACTTTCGTTATCTTCGTAACCAAAACTAAAAAATTATAGCTTATGGACATCAAACAATACATACAGGAAAATGAGAGCCGCTTTCTAGAAGAGTTATTCAGCCTCATCCGGATACCCAGCATCAGCGCACTGCCCGAACATAAAAACGACATGCAGGCCTGTGCCGAACAATGGAAAGAACTTCTTTTGAAAGCAGGAGCAGATAAGGCGGTGATTATGCCTTCCCAAGGCAACCCCTTGGTCTATGCCGAAAAGATAATCCATCCTGAAGCACCTACCGTACTGGTCTATGCCCACTACGATGTAATGCCCGCCGAACCCTTGGATTTATGGAAAAGCGATCCCTTTGCTCCTGAAATCCGCGACGGACGCATCTGGGCACGCGGTGCCGACGACGATAAAGGACAAGCCATGATTCAAACCAAAGCTTTTGAATATATGGTACACGAAGGCCTGCTGCGCCACAACGTAAAATTCATTTTTGAAGGAGAAGAAGAAATCGGCTCCCCCAGCCTGAACGCCTTCCTGAAAGAACACAAAGACCTGCTGAAAGCTGATGTTATTTTGGTATCAGATACCAGCATGCTGGGTGCAGATTTACCCTCACTCACTACCGGACTCCGCGGACTTGCTTATTGGGAAATAGAAGTGACTGGCCCCAACCGCGACCTCCACTCCGGTCACTTTGGAGGAGCAGTTGCCAATCCCATTAACACCCTCTGCAGCCTGCTGGCCCAGATTGTAGATGAAAACGGACGCATCACCATCCCTCATTTCTATGACGATGTAGAAGAAGTTCCTGCCGAAGAACGGGAAATGATAGCCCACATCCCCTTCGACGAATCCAAATACATGGCAGCCATCGGAGTCAAAGCACTGAAAGGCGAAAAAGGCTACTCCACCCTGGAGCGCAACAGCTGCCGTCCGTCTTTCGACATCTGCGGCATTTGGGGAGGATACACGGGCGAAGGCTCCAAGACCGTACTTCCGTCGAAAGCCTATGCCAAAGTATCCAGCCGTCTCGTTCCCCATCAGAACCATGAAAAAATCTCCCAACTGTTCATTGACTACATCCGTGAGATAGCCCCCGATTATGTCGACATCAAGGTAACTCCCATGCACGGCGGCGAAGGATACGTATGTCCCATCAGCCTTCCGGCTTATCGTGCCGCAGAAGCGGGCTTCACCAAAGCATTCGGTCAGAAGCCATTGGCTGTACGCCGCGGAGGAAGCATTCCTATCATCAGCGACTTTGAGCAAATCCTTGGCATCAAGACTGTACTGATGGGATTCGGTCTGGAAAGCAATGCCATCCATTCACCGAATGAAAGCTTCTCCTTAGACATCTTCCGGAAAGGCATCGAAGCCGTAGTAGAATTCCATAAAGAATTCAGCAAGTAATCTGCGAGTTCCATTAAATCACTCTACATCTCTTTGTAAGATTACCCACAAATTAACGACCTCCCCGCTTTCCATCAGGACAGCGGAGAGGTCGTCAGTTTTCATCTATTTCCCGAGGATATGCATAAATTGAGAATTTACGCTATCTCCCATTTATTCACGGATGCTTAACTTCAGCAAAAGAGGCAAATGGTCACTATAACCACCTTGATAACGCATCCCCTTATACGTACGGAAAGGAGTATCCCCTCCATAGCGTTCATCTTCTTCCAAAAGGAAAGGGAAACGCAGCACCTGTGCTTCCTCATAAGCCGTATGAATACGCGGATTCTCACCCAGCAGATAACCATTCACTATCATCTGGTCAAGCAGCCCCCATTCACCTCTGAAGCGATACGTTCCTCCCGGCTTTCCTGCCATTAAATTATATAGTCTTCGAGAGTACATTTTTCCCTCCGGCTTCACCGCACCAAGCACCTCTACCAGCGCACGGTTAGAAGGATAATCATTAAAATCGCCCATCACAATCACATTCGGATACTGTCTGACCGCCATGACAGAATCGACACTCCTCCGTAAGATACCAGCAGTAAACAACCGATAAGGCTCCGACTCCACCTGCCCTCCGGCACGTGAAGGCATATGACACACAAACACATCCAGTGTATCGCCCGAAACCACCTTTCCTGTAACATGCAGAATATCACGGGTAGGACGGCGTTTTATTTTTTCAGAAGGAATAGAGATAACCCGTTTGGCAAGCAATCTGAACGTCTGCGGCTGATACAATAAAGCAACATCAATTCCCCGCTCGTCCGGAGATTGAGTAATTACATACTTATATCCCACCTCACGCAAAGGAGAATACCTCACCAATCCCTTGACACAATGTTCGTTTTCAACCTCACACAATCCCACGAGGTCAGGCACCTGCTCTCCTCCGGCAGCCAATATAACCTTAGCAATATTCTTCAATTTACTGTTATAGCGAGAGAAACTCCATCCCCTCACACTTTCCGGAAGAAACTCCTGGTCATTCTTTAAAGAATCATGACGGCAGTCAAACAAGTTTTCCACATTATATTCCATAATGCGGAACTCCTGCTGAGCTGTCAGGGTAGCCCATGTAAGACAGGCTACCCACAGCAATAAAAATCTTAAACGCATCGTTTTCAGCCTCGTACCGGAACATGCGCCAGCACATCCAGCAAATGCAGCCAGAACTTCTCAACGGTAGGAATCAACATCCGTTCATCAGGCGAATGTACCCCACGCAAAGTAGGACCGAACGACACCATATCCAGCGACGGATATTTCTCAAGGAACAAGCCACACTCCAATCCGGCATGAATTGCCTTAATCTTGGGCTCTACCCCAAACAGACGCTCATAACTCTCTACAGCCACCTTCAAGATTTCAGAAGAAGGATTCGGCTTCCAGCCCGGATAGCCATCCCCGGTTTCAGTCACCGCACCACCTAATTCAAAGGCAGAGCGCACCATCTGCGACATATCTTTACGCGACGAATGTATCGAACTCCGCTGACTGGTCACCACCAGCAGTTTTCCCTCACGCTGCTTGATAGAAGCCAGATTCGAAGATGTTTCCACCAATCCTTCCATATCCTGACTCATGGCATACACCCCATTATGAACCGCATAAATGGCATGCAAGAAACGCTTCATAGCCTCCGGCTCCATCACTTCCGGCTGTGCGGATTCCGATTCCAGTTCCATTGTCAGGTTCGGTTCAGTCACAGCGTACTCATTTTCCACCTCAGCCAAGAAAATATTCAAATCCACCCGCACCGATTCCTTTTCCGCCATCGGAACCGCACACACAGCCGAAGCCTCACGCGGGATGGCATTATGCAAGTTACCTCCGTCAATCATGCACAAACGCAAATCATACCGCTGCATCAGTTGCATCAGGTAACGGTTCAGCAGCTTGTTGGCATTCGCACGACCCTTATTGATATCATCCCCCGAATGACCACCCGTCAGCCCCTTCACGGCAACCCGGAAGAAGAAATAGCCTTCAGGCGCCTTCTCCATCGGACAAGGAAATTCCGCTTTGGTACCTGCCCCACCGGCACAACCAATAAACAATTCTCCCTCATCTTCCGAGTCCAGATTAATCAATATATCACCTTCCATGAAGCCTTCCTTCAAAGCAAACGCACCAGTCAGTCCGGTTTCCTCGTCCACAGTAAACAAGCACTCTATCGGACCATGCTGCAAATCATCAGCAGCCAAGACCGCCAGTTCTGTAGCCACCCCGATACCGTTATCAGCCCCCAGCGTAGTTCCTTTGGCACGCAACCATTCACCATCCACATACGTCTGAATCGGATCCGTATCGAAATCATGTTCCGTATCATTATTCTTTTCACACACCATATCCATGTGCGACTGCAGAATCACCGTTTTCCGGTCTTCCATACCCGGAGTAGCGCTTTTTTTAATCAAGATATTTCCAATCTCATCTTCCTTGTATTCCAAGCCATGCTGCTTCGCAAAATCCACCAGATAAGCCCGAATCTTCTCTTCTTTCTTCGAAGGGCGCGGCACTCTACATATTTCCTCAAAATAATGAAACACACAGGTTGGTTTCAGTTCATTCTTTTCCATCATTTGTTTAATTTACTTAGATTAGTAGTTAATTGTTTTGCAAAAATAAGTTAAATAAATTGGTTTACCTAAAGCAAAAGTGTTTTTTCGCCACAAAAGCCGATAGATATAATGACAAAAACTTTATATTTGCACCACAAAATTAAGAAGAAATGCTTAAGATTATCTTATTTAATCTGTTAATAGTTGCTATTTGTATGGCACTATTATCGGTCAAAATCCTTTTAAAGAAGAACGGACGCTTTCCGAACTCGCACGTCAGCGGAAATAAAGCAATGCGTAAACGAGGAATCGGATGCGTGCAGTCACAAGACCGTGAGGCACAAAAGGAAAACCCACATGCCATTCCGGAAAGAAGAAGTCTGACTGATACAGCTAATAATTAACTAAAAGATACGAAAACAATCATTATGAAAAGAACAAAGTACATCCTCAATGGATTTTTAGCACTGGCTATGGCGTTCATCTTCGCACAGTGCGCAGAAAACAAGGGAACTGCCTCAACTGCTTCTTCACCTGCAGCGGTTAGTTCAGGTAACTTAAAAATCGCTTATGTAGAGATTGACTCCCTGCTGACCAAATATCGTTATTGGAATGACCTGAACGAGTTGATGATTCAGAAAGAAGAAAACATCCGTACCACGCTGAACGAAAAAGCAAAAGAACTGGAAAAAGAAATGCGCGAATTCCAGCGTAAATTGGAAAACAACGGTTTTGCAAGCCGCGAACGTGCAGAACAGGAAAATCTTCGTCTGGCACAGAAACAGCGCGATTTGCAGCAGCTTCAGGAAAAATTAGCTAACGACCTGCAGACTGAAAACCAGAAAAACAGCTTGCAGCTGCGTGACTCTATCAACTCTTTCCTGAAAATCTACAACAAGGATAAAGGATATAGCTTGATTATCAGCAATACCGGATTCGACAACCTGCTGTATGCTGACCAGGCATTCAACATCACTTCAGAAATTGTAGATGGATTGAACGCACGCTACAATCCGCAGACAAAGAAATAAGTTGAACACACATCACTCTAAAACGAGCCGCACGATTCTAACGTACGGCTCGTTTTTTTATCCCCTAAAGACTTGTCACCCATCTCTTAAAATAGCTCAAGGCTGTTGTAACGCATCAGAGAATTTCATATCTTTGCGGTCTTAACAAGCTATTTTTATCGACTTATTAAATTTATGAGAAAAATCTTCACCCCTCTTGCCTGCTCCCTCCTTATCGGGATCAGCTTGACTGCATGTAGTAACGAAAACCCTCAAACCACCGATACCACCTTCCAACTCAACTCATCCATCCTGCCCACCCGCGCTCCTCAACTAAATGCAAACGGAGGCGGCACCTTCAGCAAGAACGATGAGAACACCTTGTTCTTCCAAGCCCCTCAGGGCACCCTTGTCAAGTCATTCACTTATATCTATGGCAAGACCTATTATTGGAATGAGCTAAACCTGCCCTCAAGCCATAAAGAACTACAAGTCTCCGGATGCTACCCTACGATTACTACATCTACCCCCACTCTCTTTGCTTGGGATGTACGTAACGCATCCGTCACAGCCGATTTGCTACTGGCTCCCCCTGTAAGTGTCACCCCCAATACGACCCCAGACATTCGCTTGCAGTTCAATCATGCCATGCACCAGTTGCAGATTGAACTGAAAGCAGACGGAACCACGCTTCAGCAAGCAGCCTGCAGCCAAGCCAAGCTGACCTGCCGCAACTTTCTACCCATAGCCAATGTCAACCTGCTTCAGGGAGCAGTTATCAGTGCCAGCGGCGACAAGAGCAGTCTACAGGCAACCGGCGATAAAGCCACCTTTATCCTGCCTCCGCAAGCTGTGGGCAACCTCCAGCTGCAAGTGCAGCTGAGTGGACGCGAATACACCTTCGACTTGTCAACACACCAGATTGCTGGAAGTCCCATCACCCAGCTGGAAAGCGGTAAATCAATTAAGCTCACCATAACCGTCAGCAAGACCTCCTTTTCTGTAACCGGACAAAATATCGGAGCCTGGGAAAGCCAAGGAGAATCAAATGGCTCCATCATTCTTTAATCGCACTCCTGCATGAAAAAAGCCACTCGCTTTATCCTCTACCTAGGAGCTCTTCTCATGGGAGGGCTCTTCACGGGCTGTAATCCGACTTTTTCCTACGAAGAAGCAGAATCAGACCCGGGCATTGCTATCACCACCCACATTCTTCCCAGAAATGAATCCCGGGTACAGACTGACACCAGCGGCAAAGGCTCCTTTGAGACTGATGACCGCCTGACCCTCTATATCCAACCGAAAGATGGAGGTGTTTCTCAGAAAAGAAGCCTGACTAATACAGCATCCGGATGGATTCCCCAGCTTACCTGGACCGACTTAGCCACCCGGCAAGCCACCTTTACAGCCTTCTATCCTCCGGTAAGTTCTGAAACAAACGGTATGTTTACCCATACCGTGGCATCCGACCAAAGGGAAGCCGCCACATACACCCAGTCTGACCTGCTGTGGGCGACGACCTCCTCTCAGCAAGGTGAACCGGTTCACTTGGCTTTCCGCCATGCCCTGAGCCGCATTGTTCTTACACTGAAAAGCGAACACACCTTCACTTCGGAGCAACTGGCAACAGCCGTCATCAAGCTACAAGCCTGTCCTTCCGTGCAAGTTCATTCTTTTACGGGAGCACTGAAACCAACCGCTGCACAAGTCTCTTCGCTTACCTTCCATCCGGAAGGCAAAGGTACTTACAGTCTCATCCTTCCTCCACAGCCCATTCAAGAGGCATGGCACAACGGATGGATAGATATTCAAGTGGGCAACCGGCAGTTCACTTATAAAGCTCCCACCCACCTCAACGACCAAAGCCGTCTTACCGCACTCGAAGCAGGCAAGCAGGTGACCTTCCACCTCACCATCGACCAGCAGGTTGTAGAAGAAGAATGGGCGGGAAAAACGGTCTGGGTCTGTGGACTCAAAGACATTCCTTCACCGCAAGGCTGGAATTATGCCGATCATAACGGAGCAGGAGTCGGTATATTGGGATTAAAGTGGGATGCCCGATACGGCTGGTTCGACTGCAACAAACGAGATCCCAACAAGCAGCAAACCGGCAGCGACTCCGAAATGTGCTGGGCAGCCTCATCGAGCAACCTCATCCACTGGTGGCTGGAACAGAATAAGGAATTCGTTGCAAGATACTCCTACACCGGACCTTCCGCCTACGAAAACTCGGTAGACAGCAAAATCTTCCAGCTCTATAGAGACCGTTTCCCCAATAAAGGAAATGATGTGGCTGCAGCCCTCAGCTGGTTCTTCACCGGAAGGTTTGGCACAGAAAGCAACAAAGGTCCCGGTTACTTCAAAGACCTGCTAGGAGCCAATAATCCGGTAGCAACCATCGTCAGCATCCATTCTGGGTACTCACTGAGCAAAGCTTTGAAAGAAGCATTCACCCGACAGGATGCCATCGAATGTACCATCGAGTTTCCCGGAAAAAATCTCCTTCATGCCATCAACATCTGGGGAGCCGAGTTCGACCAGCAGGGAGAAGTCTCTGTGATCTATATTACAGATAACAATGATACCGATCTCTATACCCAAGACGAAGGCTTCACCTTTTTAGGTCGAAAAAAGACTCAGGCCGGACTGATCCGAAAGCCTGTACGAAAGGGAGCTAACGGCAATTTCTTCATGGAAGGAAGTATCATCGGAAGATTTGAGTTTGAGATTATCCTACTTAACACCCTGGGACTAAAACGAGCCGAGTGGGAAGCGTATTTTAAAAAGCAAAAGCCTGCCGCTGAATAACCATCAACGGCAGGCTTCCTGCTTCTTTCCAATTTTATTTAATTCTTCTTTCCGGCCTCGTCTATATCACGCGCCTCCTCTTTGGCCTCCGTAACCGCCAGCTTAATTACCAAGGCAACCAAGCCTACGATAACCAGGCCAACGAGAGCTAAAATAATTTTCCACCACATATGTTTTAGTTTTTAAGTTTTTAAGCTTTAGTCCTTAGTTTTTAAGTTGACTGGGCTTCTTCACAAACTGCGGAACCTTCCACAACATCTTCTCCAGCTTCGTAAACGTAGGATGCATCCCATGCGACCGATACATACGAATATCCTCCCTCCACATCTGCTTCCTTCTTGCCGCATCCGTACTCAATCCACCCATACGCATCCGTACAATATACTCATGCAGATACGTCACACTCAGCTCTCCACCCAGCAAGTAGCGGAAAAGAAAATCAGAATCAGCAGCAATCTTATAACTCTCATTATACAATCCCTTACGCTCCATCACCTCCCGCCGTATATAACACGTGGGATGCAAAGGCAACCAGCCATGCCGCACCTTCCAAAGCCGATACTCCCCTCCAATCCAGTTCCTCACCACCTTATCAGTACGGTCCGCATCCACAAACAAACCATCCCCATACAGAAAATCCGCATGCGTCTCGCGGAACCTCTCCACGATATGCGAAACCGTATGAGGAGAAAACAGGAAATCATCCGAATGCACCAGTCCCACAACCTCTCCCGTAGCCGCACGAAGCCCCTTGTTGATTGCCTCATACATTCCCTTGTCCGGTTCAGAAATAATCTTCGCTATTCGTTCTTTATACTCCTGAATCACAGAGAGCGAGCCATCCGTAGAAGCCCCGTCCACCACAATATACTCAATATCCGGATAATCCTGAGCCAATACACTCTCTATACAACCACGAATCGTCCGCTCACGGTTGTAACATGCTGTTATGATTGTAACTTTCATTTTCTATACACATCCATCATTTTCTCTGCCATAACCTCAGCAGAATATTTTGTTTCAATAAGCTTACGTCCATTACGCCCCATCCGTTCCAGCTCCTCCTCGGGTAGAGCCAAGAACCTCTTCAATGCTTCCACCAAAGGCTGCGTACCAATTTCAATCCATTCCCCCGCTTGCGAACTGTTCAAATCACTCCACGGTGTACCCACCGTCGTAATAACAGGTGTACCCGAAGCCAAGGCCTCCGCAATAGCAAGTCCGAAATTCTCCGAATGCGTAGGAAGCACAAAAAAGTCAGCCGACCGGAACAGTTCCCATTTCTCGTTGCCATATACTCCACCGATAAGCTGAATCATATCCTGCAAGCCCCTGTCAGCAATCATCTGCCTCAGTGAATCCACATAAGCAGGTTCCCCCTCACCAGCCACAAGAATCTTATATCCCTGCAACTGCTCACGAAGCACCCCTACAGCCTCCACCAGATAATGAATCCCCTTCTTCACATGCACCCGTGAAAGAAAAAGCACCTGTTTCGTTCTTTTCCACGACTGTTTCAGCACAATACTCTCCGCATCAATACCCAGTCCTACCACCTTTACATGAGCATTATAGCCCAACTTCAACAAGTTCTCACGCTCACTTTCAGCCGTGGCATGCAAGCAGTCCGCCTTCCGGACAGCCTCCTTCTGATAAAGCCATAACGCAGGCAGTTTTCGCGTATAATAATGCCGGTGAATAATCCACGGCTCCAACATCCCGTGCGGAGACAGCACCACCTTATACCCACACCGCTGCGCCAACTTTTGAACCATGGCACAATCAGGAGTCCAGCAGCAATTTATATGAACCACATCCGGATTACATCCATCCAACACCTCCCGGACCCCCCGTTTCCACGAAGCAGAAAAAGGACGATACCGAGGTATATAATGAACCTCACAGTTCTCCATCACCAACGGATTCCCGGAAACATGCGTCACGATATGCACCTCTGCCCGCTTGCCCAAAGGCTTAGCCAGCACCTGCATAAAAGTAGAAGTACCGCCCCATGAACGGTCGATACTCGGAATATAATGAACAATTTTCATAAGCTAATCTTTCAAGACCCGTGTTCTCACTCTCACCGCCGGATTTCCCTGATAAATTCCGTTCTCCTCCATTTCCTTCGTAGCCACACTCCCCACTGTAAGAATGGCATTCCGACGCACCGTCACACCGGGACAAACCACCGCCTTTGCTCCAATCCAAGCTCCATCCTCCAGCGTAATCGCCGCATTCCGGTAAGGCATCGAGGACACCGTATAATCATGATTTCCTGTAAGGAGCAATGCCCCCTGTGAGATACACACATTATTCCCTATACATACCTTGTCCAGATTATCAATCCAGCAGTCTTCTCCCAACCAGCAGTCATCCCCCACTGTCAGGTTCCAAGGCGACTTGATCACCACATTATTCTTAATCACCAGCCCTTTGCCAATCTTTGCCCCAAACATACGGAGCAACACAATCTTTATTCCCATGAAAGGATTCCATGAAGCCCTCACCAACAGAGCATTGACAAAATACCAGAGCGTAATTTTCAAGAAACCGGCACCTTTATTAAAGCCGGAACCATCGAAAGCTGCCAGACGGACTGAATTCTGTTTTGACTCTTCCATCATCATTTTTTGTTAAACAAAACCATAGATAAAAAATTACTGGAACGTATTACCTTTCCTACGCCTATAGAAGCATAAGTTATTATTAATGCATACCCTCCTGTAAGCATTAATTCCAATATAATATTGGGATAATCAACTAGATAAATTCCTATACACTTCATGTACGCAGCATGAATAAAAAAGTAGTGAAAAATATAAATATCCAGTGTATTCCTACCTATATAAGCTAAATGCTGAAGGACTTTCGCTTTCCTTTCTTTCATTTTCCAACAAGCATCTGATTTGCAACACATTCTACTATATAAAACATTTACCTAGGTAAAAAACATTAAAATTAATCTAATTCAAACAGTTCTTTATAGATTCGCATATACTGATTCGCTATATTATCTACTTGAAATCTTTTCACATTTTCAAGCCCTTTACTTATATATTTCTCTCTCATCTCCCCGTTTGTAATAGCGGTCAAATAAGCCTCATGCATAGAAGCTATATCGTAAGGGTCAACATAGATAACAGCATCTCCAGAAATTTCTGTCAACGGAGCTATTTTAGAAGCAACAACCACCCTACCTGTTTGTTGTCCTTCAATAATAGGCATACCGAATCCTTCATAAATAGAGGGAAAGTTGACAATATCACAATTTATGTACTCCTGCCGTATAGCCTCATCCGTTAAATTCTTCGCATTGCTGAAGTTTATACGCTTGCTTTCTAACAGTTGCAATATGTGTGTATCAATATCCCCAATTATTCTCAAATGGCACTTTATCCCTTCCAAAGCATAAATTGTACGTTCCAAGTTCTTATTCCAAAACGTACCAATATGCAATATGATGGGACAGTCTTCATCAAATGCCTTAGATACATATTTGAAAGAAGGATCAATCGGATTATATATCACCTCTATTTTATCCGTATTGATATGCTGAAGAACTTTCCGTTTTGTCTCATTCGAGATACATGTAACTTTATCTGCCAATTTTACAGGTATATATAGCCAAAACAACCACTTGTAAAATTTCTTTATGGGATTTCGTACCTGTCTCTTATACACATCTCCGAGCCCACGAGACGGACTCCTATCTCG
>ERZ1026988.209-NODE-209-length-28399-cov-33.435718_pt1 | contig 28399 bp, 23 predicted proteins | sample MGYA00519291_ERZ1026988 | MGnify/ENA primary metagenome ERZ1026988 (study PRJEB26926, sample SAMN06164795) | human gut metagenome | biome: ENVO:00009003; feature: ENVO:2100002; material: ENVO:00002003 | host: Homo sapiens | place: USA | collected 2012 ... | reverse complement strand
TGTAGTACAACAGTAAGACGATTACTCATGCCCATAGGGGGTGCTGAGTAGTTACAGGCAATCTTTCATTTGCAAATAATGTTAAACAACAAGTAAAAAAAATATTAGGTAAATTATGAAAAAGGTATATTTTTTAGATTTTTGTGATCCAAAAGTCTTTAATGGAAAAGGAAAATTCGTGGCAACATCTAAAGCGAGAAATGATGTTACTTCCATTGTAAAAAGATGTTTAGAAACAATTTATGTACCTATCATTCGCCATTCAACCAATAAAGTATTTGGACCTTTGGAAATAATAATAAGAATTTATTTAGCTTTATTAAAAATACCAAAAGGAAGTTATGTTCTTATTCAGTACCCTTTCGTTAATTTAAAGGCATTTAGAATTATATCTTCAAGATTCAAAAACTTTAACACAATAGCGGTTATACATGATTTGCCTTCTTTACGATTTCCTGCTTCAAACAAAATTAGTGATGAGATAGCTGTCTTGAATAATTTTTCTTGTTTAATAGTTCATACTGAAGCAATGAAAAATAAACTACAGGAATATGGACTCAATAAAAAATATTGTGTTTTGGGATGTTTTGACTACTTGTTAACTAAGGAACAAAATGCAGTAAGGAAACCTGATGAAATTGTATTTGCAGGACAATTGTCAAAAAGTGTTTTTTTAAATGATTTTGGTAAGCTTAACTTCAATAGAGTAACATTTAACCTTTATGGCAAGGATGTTCCTTCATTGAAGTTTCCAAAATTTCTATCATATAAAGGAGCTTTTTTACCTAACGATATATCAGCAATAGAGGGAGAATGGGGGTTGCTGTGGGATGGTGATAGTATAGATAGTTGCTCTGGTAATATAGGTGAATATTTAAGGATTATTGCACCACACAAATTATCGCTTTATATTGCATGCCAGTTGAAAGTTATAGTCTGGGAAAATAGTGCAATGGCTTCCTATATTTTGGATAATCATCTGGGTATAGCCATAAGCAAACTTTCTGAAATAGAAGAAAAAATAGCATTACTTACTTCTCAAGATATAGATTTTATGAATAGATGTATAGAAAAGGAGTCTTTTGCTTTGAGAAATGGACATATGCTTGCGAATGCATTACAATGTGCAATTGAAAATTAATTGAAAGTTACATGTTAAATATTGTTATTAATGGCCAGTTTACTGCACGTAGAGTTACTGGGCAAGAACGTTTTGCATTTGAGATAATATCAGAATTAGACAAAATATGCAAGAAAGGTCAATATACTTTGGTTGTCCCAAAAAATGCTTCCAATATTCCGCATTTGAATAATATACCAGTTGTCAAATTTGGGAAGGCGAAAGGATCTTTATGGGAACAAACTTTTTTAGCTTTGTATATGCTAACTCATCCTAGAAGCATTTCTCTAAACCTTCTTACGATAATGCCTGTTTTAAAACCTGGAATTATTTGTATTCACGACATGAGTTATAGAACTCATCCCGAGTATTGCAAGACATTCTACATGAAGGTTTCTAGATGTTGGCATATATTTCAAGAGGAGTTAGCTCGAAGATTCTCACCTTTATTATTTACCGTGTCTGAGTATTCTAAGAAACAAATGATAGAATGTTTAAAGCTACCTTCAAATAAAATTGTAGTTTTAGGTAATGGGTGGGAACATTTCAAAGAGGTTACAGCTGATGAAACTTTGAAAGAAAGACATCCTGATTGGTTCGCAAATCCTTACTTCTTTTCTTTGGGCAGTTTGGCTCCAAACAAGAATATACAATGGATATTAGAGGTTGCAAAGAGACATCCTCAGTATAATTTCTTTATAGGTGGAAAGGCTAATCTCAAAGCGTATGGTACTGATTATAAAGAAGAGGACTATAAGAACGTTAGATTCTTGGGCTATATAAGCGATGGAGAAGTAAAATATCTTATGGCTCATTGTAAAGCTTTTATATTTCCTTCCTTTTTTGAAGGATTTGGTATTCCACCTTTAGAAGCAATGAGCGTTGGTGCAAAATGCATCATTGCAAAGGCTAGCTGTTTGCCTGAAATTTTCGGAGAGTCTGCTTATTGGATTGATCCTTATGATACTGATGTAGATTTGGATGAGTTACTTTCACATGATGTTGCATCTCCTGAAAAAGTATTAAACAAATATACTTTCAAGCGTTTTGCAAAAATTATGCATAATGCCTTATGTGGATTTTCTTAATATATTTTTCACTGTACTTTTATTATTCTTTTTAGAAGATACTTTTTCGAATTCCTAATCATGAAAAAGTGTTTTTTTCACTAGAATAGATATTATGGATACAATTGATATTTCACAAAACATTCAAGACTTCAAGCAGGTGTTTGAGAATGAGAGTAGAATCATCTTCTCTGCTAGGTTTGGAGATGGTAAGTCTTACTTTCTGAAAGAGTTCATGAAGAGCTATGATGAAAAGGATAATGATTACTATTTCATCACTCTCCATCCTGTAAACTATGTGGTTGAGGAGAATCGGGATGTTATTGAGTATATCAAGCGTGACATTCTGTTTCAACTCATAAAGGATAATCGTATCTATGACTTTAAAGAGGGGTATGATAAGATATTCGATGCGGTATGCAATGTTGAGTCTTTGTTTAAGCTGGCAGACTTTGCTGCTTCAATCATTCCTGTAAAAGGTTTGAAAGAAGGGTATAAGGCTTTGAAGGGGCTTGTTTCTACGATTGATGAAAAACGTAAAGAACAAGATGTTCTTCATGTAGTAGATGATTACCTCAATGGATTCTATGGAAAGATGGGTAGTATCAGCGAATGTGATGCTTTTACTTATCTTATCCAGAAGTCTTTGGAGCAGATGATGGCAAAGTCCGTTTTGATTATTGAAGATTTGGACAGAATAGATCCAGCTCATCTTTTCCGCATCATGAATGTCTTGTCCTCTCAGGTAGATAATCCCTATTATTCGGAGGTTCCTAATGGTAACAAGTTCGGTTTTGATAAGATAATCCTTGTAATGGATTACGAGATAGCCAAGCATCTTTTCCACCATTTCTATGGTAAAGAAGCTAACTATGAGGGGTATATGAATAAGTTTCTGAATACCTTGCCGTTTTCGTATTCTATAAAAGAAGAGGCGCATAGGCAAGTTGAAGCTAAACTTTTGGATATATGTAAAACAGATGAGGTTTTGGAAGTAGCTCAGCAGTTGTCTAGCAACAAGGAAGATAGTTTTTCTGTCCCATCGGCAATTATGCAGATGTCAGTTAGAAGATGTAAGGAGTTTCTTGATATGGATGTTTGTAATTTGATAAGAAATTCTTGGAAGAAGGAGGAATATGATATTCCTACGCAAACAGTATGGACTAAAATACTTGCATGTTACCGTTTCTTGTTTCCTGATAGATCTTTAGATTCAATACAAGAAATGATGTTGTATGGATTCTCTGATTTACAATTAGCTGAACTTTATGCCCCATATAATTATGCTTTGAAAGGTGTAAATGAATTTTATATGGAGTATGAAAATGACATGTATGATTTTTGCTATATCAAGGGGAAAAATCTTGTGCGAAGGGGTAGAGTGTTGTCTTGGCAAAGTGATAAAATTATTGATTTGTCAAAGATAAGGAAAGAACTGCAAAAGCTGAATCATGATATTCGGAATTTGTTGCTTGGGTAAAAGGAGTTTCAAGAAGAATATCGTAATTTAGGTGAGCAATTAGTTGTTTGTAAATATTAGTATGTTATTATGTGGATAAGAAATCTTCCTACTGATTATCATAAACAGCAATCTGATTTTGATAATTTAGTTTTCTTGTGGAAAACTAATAATGTTTATGTTATGGATAATCATCTTGCTGCCGCTTGGTGTTGGATGCAAGAGTGTGATGCAGATACAAGGTATAACTTTATGCATATTGACAGGCATAATGATCTTGGGACGAATACGCCTTTTGATATATATAGGCATATCAAGGATAATCAACATCTGTCTATAGATGAATACACAAATTTATCTTGGACAAATGAAGGTAATGGTATTACGCTGAAGGCATTTCGCTGGGATAATTATATTACTCAATGCATGTACTTATTTCCTCAATGGTTTTGGGATGTTGTGTATTCAACTCGTACATCTTTAGGCAGAAGTGAGCGAGAAAAATTACTTGGTGCTACTATACAAAGTGTATCGGCAGCCAAACTGTTAAGTTATATAGAAAATAATCTTCAAGTGGACGAAGATGGTGAACAACTTAATAGAATCATTGGAAAAGAATCTGTCAAGTGGATTGTTAATTTGGACCTGGATTATTTTTATGAATCTAATGACGATGGTTTCTTTCAGCTTCTTTCTGATGAATACATAAGTATGTTAGCTTATAAATTGAAAAATATTCGAGACCAAATACAAGTCTTGACAATTGCTCTTAGTCCTGAATGTTGTCGTAACTGGGATAATTCGCTGCATGCTCTTAATATATTTATGGAGACTTTTGAAGGACGTTCTTTTTGTTTCCCAGAAGACTATCAATAATTATATTCAAACAAAATAATGAGGATATTACATATAGCAGAATGTGCAGGGGGTGTAGAGCGTTATCTCCAGATGCTCCTGCCACGATTGGAGAAAAAGGGAATTAAGCAGTATTTCATCTGTTCTCGAAATTATGATGAAAGTGCATATAACAAGATGGTGGATGGTGTGAAGCAAATGGATCTTATGCAATCATTTTCACCTTTGAAAGTGATTGCTAAAGTTAGAGCTATTCGCCAAGAAATCAAAAAGGTTAATCCTGACATCCTGTATTGCCATAGCAGTTTTGCTGGTGGCTTAGGACGTTTGGCAGCCATAGGCTTGCATTGTAAGGTTGTTTACAATCCTCATGGTTGGGCTTTTAACATTAAGTAAAAGGCGGTTGCTATGAAACTGAAAAGTATGATATATCTGTGCCTGGAGAAAATCTTGGCTCCTTGTACGGACAAGATAGTTTGTATCTCTAAGGCAGAGAAGGCTTCGGCAGAGCGTGAACACATTGCTAAGGATGATAAGCTAGCTTTGATTCCGAATGGTATTGATGTGAATGCTGTAAGGAATGCTGTAGCAAAGTCTAGAAGTGAACTTGGCATTGCGGAAGATGCTTTTGTGGTAGGTATGATTGGAAGACTTTCTCCACAGAAAGCGCCTGATGTGTTTATCCGTGCAGCCAAGTTGATACATGATGAGATTCCAAACTCAGCTTTCATTATTGTGGGAAGTGGTGAGGAAGAGGAAGAAGTCAAGGCCTTTTCCAAGGAGAATGGTTTGGAACTTGTTGTAACTGGTTGGACTGACGAGCCATATAGCTATTTGAAAGTATTTGATGTGGCGATGCTCTTGTCTAGGTGGGAAGGATTCGGATTGGCTGTTGTTGAGTATATGGCAGCTGAGAAGAATGTGGTTGCCACAAAGATTGATGCCATCCCTACATTGGTAGATGATGGTGTTGATGGTCTGTTGGTGGAAATGGATAATCCGAAAGATGCCGCAGAAAAGGTTCTCTGGTTATATCGCCATCCAAAGGAAGCTGCAGAAATGAAATCCAAGGCTTTGAAGAAAGTGATAGAGAATTATGATATTTCAAGAGTTGTTGATCAACATATTGAAATGTTTGAGGAACTTACTGAAGGAAAGTAGGTTTTATCATCATGATTTGTAATCAATAAAAATATAAATTTAGATGGACGTTATAAAGACAAATATAGATGGCGTACTCATCTTTGAGCCTCGCCTGTTTAGAGATGCTCGTGGTTATTTCTTTGAAAGCTTTAGCGAGCGAGAGCTTAAAGAGAAAGTAGAGCCATTGGTAGGTTACAAGGTGGAGTTCTGCTAGGACAATGAGAGCATGAGTTCTTATGGTGTAATGCGTGGCTTGCATTTCCAGAGACCTCCGTTTACACAGAGCAAGCTGGTGAGATGCGTGAAGGGTAGAGTGAAAACTTCTATCACCCAGAGGCTGATGGGGGTATCTCTATCTTGGATGAATCACTCGGGATTGATTGGCGCATTCCTACGGAACATGCTAATCTTTCGGAAAAGGATACGAAACATGAGGTGTTGAAGGACTTTGATAGTCCTTTCGAATACTAAAAGGATTTCGATTTCTAAAATCATCTAATCTTTTTTCTAAAATCATCCCGTCCTTCTTTACCATTAAAGAAGGCTCCACCTTTCTCACCAAGCCTCTCTTCCCTCAGGGACGAGAGGATGTAGCTGGCTCTGCTATAGCGCCGCCAGGGTTTGGGTCAGCCAGCGGAGCCTGTGCCCGCAAGGGGCTGGCTGGGAGTGCTTACGCAATAGGATTGCGATTGTTTGACGGCTGTTGTATCATTAGGATATAGCTGTCTCCCGTTAGGCATTTCAACAGTATAGTATATTGCATTTTGATACCGTTAGATGAGCTTCAGAATCATGTAAACAAAATGATGTCTGTTTCTGTTGTAAATCCAATCCTGTTAGCAGGGAGATTAAACGATTGACATCTATTATTTTAAATTGGACAATAGTGTCCAATCTTTTATTTGGTAGATTATTTTAAATATTCTCTTTGTAACTGTTTACTATTGACATTATTTATTGAATCTATATGCTCTTATAATGTAAAAATGCATAACAGTGTTAATAAATAGGTAAAGATTATAAGTTGGACTACTTTTTTATGGGTTCAGTTTTTTAAAATTTGGTTTGTTATGAGTGCCGTTAAAATAGATTATAATTCATATTTTCTTAATTCAAGACTTGATGTTATTAAGGTTCTTCAAAAAATGTTGCTTTCGCATAATTATGAGGAACTTTGTCATATTGCCAATCGTACAAAATCTACATTCAAAGGGTTGATAAGTCTATCCTTTTTAAAGAGACGTAGTTACCAAAAAATGAATGGGACAGGATTTTTTATTAATCGTCCATATGAGGAATACGTTGGTGTGCTTGCTTATATATTTAGACAAAACTCTAATGTAATAAATGAATATGTAAAGTTAAGAGAAAACTATGAAAAAGCTTTTTTGTTAGGAGATTATGATAAAGCTCATGAATGTCTTGAATGCATAAAAAATATATCTCATTCAACATGGACACTTGAGCAAGATATAAAATTAGAACGATTGAGAAATGGATTAAAATCCTGTACTGCATTATATAATAAGCTTTATAAGGAATGTGGTAGCCTATATTCTTATATGGCATATATATATTATTTGTCCTCTTCTGTTGAGTATAGTTTTGATACTGAAGTTAGCTTGAATTATAATCAATTGAAATCTGAAGTTGACGAAGATATATTTGGATATATAGTAAGCCATTGTATGCCTTATTATAGATATAACTATAGTGATTGGGTTGAGTGGGATATAAAGTCATCTTTGTTAGATTTATATGAAACATTTATTAGAACTTTATATGTGATAGATGATAAATTTATTCAGAAGCAAGACTTCCGTAAGACTATACTTATAATAGATAATATCATAAATGATAAACGACTTAATATGTATGTTGTCAAACACAAAATAGGGTCGTACAGATGTACTGGGATGGATGGTGAACGTGAGGATATTATACGGAATTATTATAACGGTTTTTATTACGTTGTTGTAGAAAAGTATCCAAGCTACGGAAAAAAACAACCTTATGATACTTCGCTTTTGGATTTGTATGTTAAGAGCTTAATATTAATAAATGCTCCTTGCCCGATTCAAACAATAAATGAAGATATTCCAATTTATGATAGACTTATCTATAATTATTATAATTATCTGATAAAGAAAGATGATAATCAGCCATTATATTATCGAAATTTGATAACTTTGTGTCATTCTTGTTATTCGATTTTTGGTATAGCGCATTTATTAGATATAATCAATGGATATGAAAAGAAAGATATATCAAGTTTGTTGGATGAATATAATAGATATGCTTATGGACGCAGTTTTAGAGGGAAAAATGATATAGGCGAGTTGGATTTGGGATTTCAATTACGTGGTTTTAAGGAAGATCCTGAACTGATGGAACTTCAGATTAACCCTACTCTGTTGTCAGATAATGAAGTTTTTGAGGAACTTGTTCATATGGTAGAGCAGAATAGAGTTTCTGTTTTCATTAAAGATCATCTGGCATCATATATATTCAAAAGTATGCTTACTTCCCAAAAGTTGAAAAATGCAGTATTATTTTTTGTCAATAGCAAAGTGCAAGATTCCAAACTTGATATTGTTTATGATAAAAAACAGTTAAAACTGTTATTTGAAGATGATTTTGAACTTAAAAATGAAATTCCCTTGGAATTGTCTATCTTTTATACAATGATTGGTTTGGAAGATTCTAAAAGATATATGCCTTATAAAAAGGTTTTGTCTTTATATTCTGTTAAAAATGCATCCGATTTGGATCCGAAAAATAATAGCAAGCTACTTTATTTTTTAAGTCATGTTGTTGATACGAAAGTTCTTTCTTTGCACGTACAACGATATGATACTTTAGATGAAGTTTATGAGGAGCAGGTTAAGATATGTAAGTTGTTGCTCGAGAAGACTGGCGAATCTATTTATTCTGAGAGAATAGCCCAGATTTATAGAGATCAGTCTATAAGAAAACTTACACGAAAAATTGATGAAAGTAAAATAAATGTCGATGTAAGTAAAATTTTAGCAGAAGGGTTGTCTGAGGAAAAGGTCTTGTTTGAACTTATAAAAAACTCAGATAAGTCTATGAAATATTATAATTCTTTAGAATCCTTAATACAATTGTTGAACAAAGATGGCTTTAATTTAAATGTCATTATATCTTTAGATGAAACAAATAATGAAAAAATTAACTATACGATTTCTTTGTTTGAAAAATTATTTGTAAGTCTAAGAGATCGCTTCTTAAATGACCCTAAGTATGGGTTAGATTTCTTTCTTAGCACAAGAATTCGCCATGGTACGCTTATTAATCAACTAAGACATCAATTCCAAATATATAATTTGGTAACAAATATTGGTGAAAATAATTTGTATAAAGATGATAAGTACTGGGTAGATAATATAGCGATTTCACAAGAAAGTAAATTGTATTTTTTAAGACAGCATCTTAAAAAATTCTCTGCGTCATTAGATGCTTCTATTTTAAAATTAAAAGATGAAGTTATTCAGATAAAGACAGAATTAATTAATTCTGATAAGCAGGCTGCGTTCGATTTTTCATTGCCACAGATAAAGCCATATATAAGAAATGAATTTGATAAATGTATTAATACAGATTTTCATAATTGTGTAACTGCAATTTTTGTTGTATTATGGAACATAACTCAAAGAAGGCTAGAAGAAGTTAAAATGGTTATAGATCAGATGCAGGTTGATATATGTTCTATGTTGGATAATTTGGAGAAAGATATAACTAGTGAATTGGGATCAGAATATAATCTTTCTCATTTTCAGTCTGCTATAAGAAATTGTAAAACTGAATTTCAGCATGATACAGATATTGTTAAATCGTGGTTTGCAATCAATAATCAGTCAGATTTTTCTTTTGATATAAAGAATGTTGTTGATGCTAGTTTGAATGTCTTTAATAGAATTAATAATCAGCAAATGTGCCTGTCTTTAAATATACTCAGCAGAACAATGATAAAAGGACAATATTTTGATAAGTTTACTGATATATTCCACGATTTATTTAATAATGTGTCATCATATTGCAAAAAGGTCTCTCAATCATTGGCATGCAGAGTTGAGGTTAAAGAAATAGATGATTATTTGTATATTAAAGTATCGAATAAATTGCAAAAAAAAGATATAGATAATGTACAGACAATAATCGATAATATTAAAGATCAAGAACAAAAGTTATTGATGGCGGGAATGGGAAGGAAAGAAAAGAGTTCGGGTATTATTAAAATTAGTAATATAGTAACAAATCTGCTTCCTGGTAAAAATCGATATCAAAATAGCATTGAAGATTCTAATTTCACAGCTTCTATTATAATTAGTATAAAATCTATAAAAGCATGAAAATCTTATTAATTGAAGATGATAAATATAAAAGAGAAGATTTAAGGACCTATATTCATCAGGAGTTTCCCGATGTTTGGGTAGACGAGGTAAAATCATATAAAACAGGCGTCTTAAAAGTGCTTGATGGTACTTATGATTTACTCTTAGTTGATATGACAATACCTACTTACGAAAATGATTCTTTTCCGAGTGGAGGTGGTTCTTTGAAAAATGGAGGAGAACTTATTATCAATGAAGTTTATGATGAAGGTAAGAATGTAAAGTTTGCTGTTGTTACTCAATATGAAACTTTTGATGGTGAAACACTTGAGGTTATTGAGCAACGTTTGCATAGACTTTGTAATAATAACTATTTAGGTTGTGTAAAATACTGCTCGTATAAGGAAGATTGGAAAAATCCATTAAATAAAATAATTAAACTATGTTATCAATATTAATTATTGACGATACTTCGGAGAAAATTCAACAAATTCAAACTCTTATATCTGATTGTGATATTTGTGACAAGCCTATTATAGCCCATGATTTACGAGAAGCAATAAAGTTTATGTCTATCACAGAATTTGACTTAATTGTTCTTGATTTGAATATACCTACAGAATGGGGAAAAGATTCTAAACCAGAAAACTCTATAGAGTTGATGAATTTGATTCATAATGATGAAGAAGTCTTATGTCCTTTGGCAATAGTCGGTCTTACTCGATTTGATTTATTAGACCAATATAGAGATGTCTTTGATCGCTATTCTTGCCAATTGTTAAAGTATGAAGTGAATTTGGATTCATGGAAAACTCCATTGAAAAATAAAATTAAGTTTTTGAAAAAATATAAGGAGAAAAAGAAAATGGAAAAACGTAAATATATATTTGACGTTGCGATTATTAATGCACTTCAAGATCCTGAGAACATACAAGTAAAGCGTGTCTTTGGTGGTAGATGGGAAGTCATTACAATGGATGACGATAGAACACATACCTATTATAAAACTACTGTTAAAACCAGAGGTGGTCGTGATGTGTCTATTGTAACAGTGTTTATGAATCAGATGGCAGGTGTAAGTGCTGCAACATTGACAACTAAGGTCATCTATAATTTCGCTCCTAAATATGTCTTTATGACAGGTATAGCTGCTGGGGTTAATTCTAACGATGTTGGTTATGGGGATATATTGATATGTTCTGACGTATGGGATGGTGCAAGTGGAAAAATTACTACAGGGGCTGATGGCTTGCGCAAGTTTGAACCTGATTACCGACCTTTGGCATTAGATAATGAATTGCGAAATATTTTTATGCAGATGATGGAAGATCAGAGCTTACTAGCAAAAATAGAGCAAGAGTATCCTACCAGAAATGGTAAACCTAACACTAGGTTAGGTGTTCGTATTGGACCTATGGCATCAGTACCGGCAGTTACTGCAAGGAAGGAAGAAATAGATGAGATAAAAACTCATGCTCGCAAGTTGATTGGTATTGAAATGGAGAGCTATGGTATGTTTTTTGCTGTGGCTAATAGTGTTAATCCTAGACCAAAATTTTGCGCTTCGTTAAAATCTGTATCTGATTTCGCTGACGTTAAAAAGGCTGATGATTATCAAGAATATGCTTCTTATACATCTGCAGCATTTTTAAAGAATTTGATATTGGAGAAGCTTGATTATGACTTTTAAGTGAATTTAGCTTCGGGCAGTGTTGGCTTAAATAAGTTTGATAAGTTAGTGATTGTGCAATCTCGATACAAGCATAGCATTAATTATCATTTTACAGAGTTTATCCGTTAGGCTATCACTGGTCATGAGGATAAGGTGAAGTTTATCTCTGAGCCTGACTTTGGTATGTATGAGGCAATCAACTAGGGTATCAGAATGACGACGGGTGATGTGATTGCTCTGTAAGGAATCGGTGAATGCCGTATCGTGGCGCCTAGATAAGGTTTCGTACGATAGTATTGGACTATCCGTGGTCATAAGTTTGCTTAACCAGGCAGAAAGGATACCATTAAGGCTTGCATCTATGTAAAGGAATTGGTGAGATTCATGCTATGGAAGGTGGAAGAAGGGGTGAACACGAATAACTCGAATAACACGAATGGGGCAGACGTGAATCTGCTAAGGGCGTGGAGATTTATAACTGTTGTTTTGAGCCTGCTTATACCATTCAGCATATCGTGGAGGCTATGAAGAAGGTAACTGGCTTGACTCAGTTTGTATCTGATATTCCTAACTGGGTTGTCATGCTTATGGCAAGAGTTGCCATGCTCCTTGGTTCGACAATGGGTATCTGTCCTGCAAGAGTAAAGAAACTCCAGATTTCTACTAATATCTGTGGTGAGAAGTTGAAGAACTGCGGTTATCAGTTTAAGTGGAGCTTCGAGGAAGCGTTGGCTGACTGGTTCGAGGATAATGACAGGAAATATCTGAAATAAGAAATGATAAAAACATCAGCAATCTTTTTGTTCTTAAATTATTGCCTTGGCAAGAAGGTGGATATGAGTATGGTCGTCGCCAAAATAGATTGGCGACAACTATACACCTTTGCTTCTAGGCAAGCTCTTCTTGGCTTTTGTTTTGATGGTATCGAGAGATTGACGAAAGAATTTTCTGAAGAGCTAAAGCAAAATCCTATGGAAAGGGATTTGCTGATGACTTGGATGGGAGCTGCACAACAAATTCGTCGACAGAACATGAAGGTGAATGCTGTGGCAGGTAAACTCTATTCAAAGTTTAGAGAAGATGGTTTGCGATGCTGCATCTTGAAAGGACAAGGTAATGCCTTGATGTATCCGAATCCTTATTCACGTACTCCTGGGGATATTGATGTTTGGGTGAATGCAAGCAGAGAACATATAACGGAATATGCCAAGAAGCATTTCAATCTTGGTGATGATATAAGATACCATCATTTGGAGACTTCTTTGGACGGCGTGCCGGTAGAGCTGCATTTCTTCCCTTGCACAATGAATAATCCTATCTATAATGCACGTTTGCAGAAATGGTTCAAGCGGAATGCGGATTTGCAATGCTCAAATGTTGTTGGGTTGCCCGATGGGGCAGGGGATATTGCTATTCCTACATCGTCTTTCAATGTTGTTTATCAGCTGACGCATCTGTATCACCATTTCTTTGATGAAGGAATTGGAATGAGGCAAATCATTGACTACTACTATGTTGTTTGCGACTTTTATAAAGTCTATCAAAATTCTTCTAAAATCACCCCGTCCCTCTTTACCATTAAAGAGGGCTCCACCTCTCACCCCGACCCTCTCACCCTCAGGGGAGAGGGAGGAAACCGCCCTACTCGGTGCTCGGAACCGCTACGCTCTAAGGATGGTGGACCATCAAAGGTCTCGCCAGATTGTGCGGGATGGGACCGCCTGGATGCTATTGGGGATATGACTTCTGCAACTGCTTCTACTGACTCTTCTGCAACTGCTGCTCGCTCTTCTTCTATTGCTATTGATAGGGTGCAGGAGGAATTAAAGGAGTTGGGATTGTGGAAGTTTGCCGGGGGTATCATGTATATCATGCAGGAGGTGTTCGGCATGCCTGTCTCTCGCCTTATTGTTCCTCCGAATGAGAAGTATGGGAGGTTTGTGCTGAATGAGGTGCTGGAAGCCGGGAATTTCGGAAGGCATGATGCCCGGAATCGGTTTGGGAGATCAAAGCTCGGGCATAATCTCCAAAGGGTGTATCGGGATATAAGGCTAGTGAAGTTTTTTCCTGCTGAAGCTTTGAGTGAGCCATTCTTTAGGGTATGGCACTTCTTTTGGAGGATGAAGAATAAGAAATAATAGATATCAAAAACTGCGGTATTCCAATATAAGTGTGATAACTTCTATCACCCTGAGGCTGATGGGGTATCTTTTCGAAAACCTACCCGTCCTTCCTTACCCTTAAGGAAGGCTCCACCTCTCACCCCAGCCCTCTCTCCTCAGGAGCGAGGGAGGAAACCGCCCTACTCGGTGCTCGGAACCGCTTCGCTCTAAGGTTGGCGGACCATCAAAGGTCTTCGCCATATTGTGCGGGATGGGACCGCCTGGGAATGTGGGAGTATTCATGTAGATAATAGGGGCAGCTAATAAAAAGAAAAGCCCCAAGGAAATAAATCCTTGAGGCACATCCTAATAAAATCGTTTAATGTTAGAGATTGCTTGGTACTGGAACCAAAGTCTCGTCAACATAAAACTCGTCGGTGCGAGTGTTACAGCCTCTACAGAGAGGCACAATATACCAGCTATTGTCATAGCCGTATACTTTTTGAACATGAGCACCGACCAAATTCCATCTGCCACTCTGGTGACAGTCTGTGGCAGAACATCTACTTGCGGTTTTACCGCTTTTAGCTTCCCAATAGTCCAACCAAGTGTTATAACCTGCAGGACTTGAAAAACGGCTTGAGCCGTTCACATTTTTAATTTTTTGCATATTATTTAAAATTTTTATGAGCATTCTTCGTTGAGTGCTCACCCTTATACCAAAACCGTTAGTCAAAATAGAAATAATGGATAGAAAAGATTCGCAAAAGGTTGATGGCGTGCAACTTATACGTACTATAGCTGACAAAGATAAAGATGAAGAGGCTGCAAAGAAAGCTCTTGATTTATTTGTTAGCTCCTTTGAAAGTAAGATCAAAAAGAGGGTTGAAATATTAGCCCTTAACTATGGCTATAATGAGAATGTGGCTTTTGAAGCGATTCGATGTGCCTTCAATAAAGTATGGCTTTATCCAACCTTCGATATGGGAAAATCTTCTTGTACTAATGAGGAAAATGCAATTATAATATGGTTAGTAAAAATCGCGTTTTCCCAAATGTGTCAGTTCACTAGAACTGGTGAATGTGCCCAGATTTCAGAAGAAGAGGATTTGTCGGTGATAGAAAATATAGATGATGTTGTTAATTCTATTCATGTTGCCGATTTGGATCCAATGGTAAAAATGCAATATGTAATGGCTTTTAAAAAAAAGATTTCAGTGCTTGATGAAAAACATAGAATCATCTATTTAACTTATAAAGCATATCAAAGAAGTGGAAAGAAACTTCCACGAAAACTATTAGAAAAGTTACGTAAGCGCTTGGGACTTAGCCAAAGTGCGATAAGGGTATATAAGAAACAGGCTTGTGAAGCTATTAACGATACAAAATTACTAGAGGCATGAAAAATTTAACTATAAACGAATTTGAAATAATGTTGGAGGCAACAGGTTATCTTCCTCCTAGTAATGAAGATGAATTGGCATTCTTCGATCAGATGTATGAGGATTATAAGCCTCGTACTGTGGATAGGCACGTTGATGTTGAAGAAATAGTAAACGGAAAGTGTAGGTTAGTATCTGACTCCATCCATATTAGTGATAAAATAAGTTCCTCCAATTCCGACGTAAGTGAGTGTGCAGGCAATAGGTATTCTATGGCAGCACGTAATTATAGTAAATTGCCAAAGAATGTTTTGGATAAAATGAGAAGGCAGCATAAACTAGATGAAGGTTATGATGAATAATTCTAGACTCACAATGCCAGAAGCAATAGCTTCTCTTTACTCTATTCCGTTACCATTACTGGAAATAGCGAGAGATGAAGGTATCCGTGTCATATACGATGACTATGAAACTGATACTTTTGATGGGATGACTTGGTATGAACCCAAACAAGATAAGTTCTTCATTCATATAAATACAAAAAGAGGTAATGGTATTGATAATTCGAAAGGGAGGTTTACGCTAGCTCATGAACTTGGACATTACTTTATAGACCATCATAGGTTAGCTTTGGAAAGTGGAAAGATGCAGCCTCATATTCATCGCTATGTTCAATTTGGAAAAAATGAAGATTGGATAATAGAAAGAGAAGCTGATGATTTCGCAGCAAATCTTCTTATGCCTACATCTCTGTTTATATCAGATTTTGCTGGTCAAGTCTTCTCTGGCGAATTGGTTAAAGCTATTGCAGATAAATATCAAGTTAGTTTTTCTGCATGTGCCATACGGTATATGAAACTTAACCTTACGCCTATCATTCTTGTGTTTTCTCAAAACGGCAAGGTAAAGTGGCAGTTGCAAAGTAAGGATTTTCCTTTCTATAGACTTAAAAATGGTACAGATAAAGTACCAGAGAATACGGTTATGGGTGATTATTTCTTTAAACACGATTCTAGTTGTTGCTATCAGAATGAGATAGTGTATGCAGGCGACTGTTTTGATACGTATAGCGAAGAACAAAACGATATGGAGTTCTATGAATATTGCATGGGGTATAATGAATATGCATTTAGCATGTTGTGGGAGAAATGATGATTTGTAAGTGTGAAGCCGTATTGTGCGTCTAGATAAAGTTTCGTGCCTTTACACCATGATTTTAAATTATTCAAATTATGGTACAAGGCAAGAAACAATTAAACAGCAAGACAAAGTTCGCGATGTTGTTGTCGGCGGTCGATACTAATTAACTCCATAAGTAATCTTCCGTAAAGTTGGGGATACCATAATTATAGCGTTAGGTGTTTAAAACGCATTAAGTTTTTTATTAGCATAGCCCAATCAATGGGCTATGCTGATGAGTTTACTTCCTAAGGCTGTTTCTATACGAGCAATGGTTTGAGTTGTGAAGTTATGTCTGCCTGTTAGCCATTTCGAGATTTCTGAGTCTCGCTTGTTGAGCAAGCGGGCGAAATCCTTTTGGGTGAGACCCTTGGCTTTCAGAATCTCACTAATGCGCTCGGCAATACCGAAAGACAAATCGAACTCTGCCTTTTGCTCGGCATCTGTGTATCAGGTGGAATAGATTATCTCTTTATTATCGTTAAATATAGCCAAGATTTTTGGTATTTTCAAAATTAATAGGTAATTTTGTAGATATAAAATTTAATAGTCATGGCAAAAATAAATATTTATTGTGATGAGAGCTGCCATTTAGAACATGATGGGATTAAGCCGATGCTTTTAGGGTGTGTGTGGTGTGAAGAGCAAAAGAAAGATGCTATCTTTAAGAGACTTCGTGCCATTAAGGTGAAGTATGGACTAAAACCTACTTGTGAACTAAAGTGGAATGCTGTCTCTCAAGCCAAATTGGCATATTATCAAGAAGTAATGGATTTCTTCTTCGATAATTCTGATTTGCATTTTAGGGTGTTGGTTGTACCAGATAAATCCGTTCTACATCATGAGCAATATGGGCAAACACATGACCAGTTTTATTATAAAATGTACTTTGACTTGTTAAAGACAATCTTGACTCCATCGAATGAGTATTGTATTTATCTAGACATAAAAGATACTAATGGTGGAAGAAAGGTGGAAAAGCTGAAAGATGTGCTGGCTAACAATGCTTATGACTATAATAAAAAAATGATTCGAAAGATACAACAAGTTCGATCTCATGAGGTGGAACTCATAGAACTCGCTGATTTCTTGATAGGTGCTGTCGCTTATGCGCATAGAGATTTAAAAACTAGTGCTGCAAAGTTAGAACTTGTGGAACAAATGAAGCGACGTTCAAAATATTCTCTGCTGAAGTCAACGTTGGTGAAAGAGGATAAGGTTAATATCTTTGTGTGGAAGGGAAGGCAGGTGTAATATGGCTGTAAGTATCAATGATATGCCCGACAAATTATTCCTGTCTGATTATGGCGGGAATTATTCTACTTATATAGATGCTGTATATTCTGTATTTGAGAAAGATTTTATAAGACGTAAAGCGTATTTTGGAAGTTGGCCTTTACAAATGAAAGTGCACCCTGAGTTTCAAGATAGGGCCTATACTTTTTATCACATGACACATAAGGGAAATGTGGAAAATGAAAGAGTTCCTGATTTACGAAGATGTGAAAGAATGCCATGGGCAAAGCCTACTGTTGAAATTTTACCTCAGAAGGGTGAGGTGAAATGCTGGGAGCAAACTAGAAGCGGAAAGCATCGTGTATGCATTTGGCTGGAGGTAGATGATGGCGATAACTATTTTGTTGTCTTAGATGTTAGAAAGACCTTCGTGCTGTTATGGACTGCTTTTTATGCCGATTATCCTCATCAAGTGAGGAAGAAAGCAAAGGAATATGAAGAATGGTTAAGGCTATCAGGACGAGTTTTAACACCTGATGAACTTATAAAAAATATAATGCAAAGGATAAATGATTAAAGCAAAGGTCGTATAGCAACCTGCTATACGACCTCGTAACTCCTTTAACAACTTGGTTAATGAGCTGCTGCAAAGTTACGGGTATTTTTTTTCTTAAACAAATTTATCCCTTTGATTTTTACATATTTAAGACCAATTAACGAATAATTTACAATATTTATATGATATTTGTAGGCATTTTTGGCTTACAAACGTTGCATGCTGTATCTTTTTAGTTGCTGCATTACTGCAGCGAGGCAATCACGGAATAATTTGTTCTATATCATAACGCTTAAATTTCAAAGGTTGCACTTTCTATGTCTGTAATCATGGCATTCTCAAAAAGAATCTATTGAAGAAATAATCTCTTTTGAATGAAAGAAATAAAGTTATTTGATTACCAAGAGGATATGAAGGAACGGATTGAGAAGGCGTTGCGCCTTCATCGGTCCGTGATGGCACAAATGCCAACGGGTACGGGAAAAACGGTTCTACTCGCTTCGGTCGTAGAATCGTTTTTGAGGGAACATTCCAATTGCAATGTTTGGATTGTTGCCCATAGAAGGGAGTTGGTTTCTCAGATTCGAGAAACTATTGAAAGAGTTTTTTCTAAAACCCCATCCCTTCTTTATAAGGATTTTTCGAACCACCCTGTCAATTCTTCGAAAATCACCCCGTCCCTCTTTACCCTTAAAGAGGGCTCCACCTCTCACCCCGACCCTCTCACCCTCAGGGGAGAGGGAGGAAACCGCCCTACTCGGTGCTGTATTTGCCCCACCTGTCCCTCCCCTGCGGGAGGGTCCTTAACCCACTTCCAAGCCCTCGCCCTTTCCAAAAGGGCAAGGGATGTAACCGCACCTTCTCGGTGCTCGGAACCGCTTCGCTCTAAGGATGGCGGACCATCAAAGGTCTCGCCAGATTGTGCGGGATGGGACCGCCTGGATGCTACTTGCTTGCGGCCTGCTGAGGGACTTGGGGACCGCCTGGGGATGAGTGGGGCATCAAAGGTCTCGCCAGATTGTTTGTCGGCTAGCGCATTCAATGTTCCTATTAAGGCGGTGTCGATACAATGGTTGTCGAAACACTATGACGAGATAGAGGAAGAACCGGGGATGATAGTGATTGACGAGGCGCACCATGCGCTTGCCAAGACTTACAAGGGAATGTGGGATAGATTCCCGAAAGCTAAGTTCCTGGGACTGACAGCAACACCTTGCCGATTGAATGGTAAGGGATTCACTGATCTGTTTGATGTCTTGGTGCAGTCGTGGAGTGTTCCTGAGTTTATCAGCAAGGGAAGATTGGCAACATACGATTTTGTGAGCATCAAATCGGATGGTGTGACGCAACGGCTCATCGACTCCTTGCAGAAGCGAGGAGCAGATGGTGATTATCAGAACAAGGAAATGGATATGTTATTGAATAAGAAGCCGAATATCGAAAGGCTCTATCAGAGCTTGGAGGAATATGGCAAAGACAGAAAGGGCATCGTGTATGCTATTAATATTTTTCATGCTAATGCTATTGCCGAGTTCTACAGAGAACACGGCATAGCGGCTGTTGCTATTGATAGTAAAACGCCAAGTTCTTTACGAAAAGAACTTATAGAAAGGTTCAAAGCTTCTTCTAATACTTCTCAAAATCTTCCTTTTTCGAATCACCCTGTCAATTCTTCTAAAATCACCCCGTCCCTCTTTACCATTAAAGAGGGGAATTTTTCGAAAACCCACCCGTCCTCCCTTACCCTTAAGGGAGGCTCCACCGCTTTCCCCAAGCCCCTTTCCCCTCAGGGGACAGGGGATGTAACCGCTCCTCCTCGTCGCTCGGAACCGCTACGCTCTAAGGTTGGCGGACCATCAAAGGTCTCGCCAGATTATGCGGGATGGGACCGCCTTACTGATACTTGCTTGCGGGCTGCTGATGGGGCTGCTCCTATACAAGTATTGGTGAATGTGGATATATTCTCGGAGGGATTTGATTGCCCGGATGTGGAGTTTGTGCAGTTGGCTCGACCTACGCTGTCGCTTGCCAAGTACCTGCAGATGGTGGGACGTGGATTGCGAGTAGCCAAGGGAAAGAAGAACTGCGTGATTATAGATAACGTGGGACTGTATCGGGTGTTCGGGTTGCCTTCGCAAGTATGGAACTGGAATGCTATGTTCGAGGGAAAGCTGAAAGTTGGCAAGAGAAAGGAGACTCAGAAGGATAGAGAGTTTTTCCTGATGAACGAGAAGCAAGACGATATTCAGATTCATCCTGACTCAGAAATGATGATGGTGATGAGCCATGAAGAATTGCTCCAAACGATACAGTATCGTGAGTTTGTAGATAGCAAAGGGGAGTTTGCCATCATCAAGCTGCCTGATGGAAAGATGACGGTAGTGAACCGACAAGGAGAACAGGTCTTGGAGCCAGGCGATTACTATGACATGAAGCTGCTGGATGGCAACATCCTGTTCTACCGACCTCGCAGAAAGGCGAAATGCTATTATGACCTGTTGGCAAAAGCTGTCATCGACGATGGCACTAACGTAGCAGAAACTCCCCATGTTGTCAACATAAAAGGATGGGAGTTTATAGAATATAACGACATCTTCATGTCTCGAACCCAAGAAGATTTTTCTCTGCCCTATCATCCTTCACAATATGATTTTCTGAATTATGGCTATTATATGATATTCAGATTCAGACCTTCTGCTCCCGGTTGTCAGGTATGGTACTATTGTGAGGGTGATGAAGGGAAGATGCGCATGAGCAATGAAGAGAGCAGGAATGTATGTTTCCTGCGTAATGATTACGAACATGTGTATTGGTTATGTGCAGTCCTGTATGGTGAACGTATCGTTGTCATGGACAGCAAAGAGGACTACTACCTGGTGGATTCAAATTTGAAGAAGACTTATATAGGATGCAATCATCCAAAGAATGAGAACGAAGATTTGAATGTCGTGATGCCTCGCCTTGGCAAGAAATACTATCATGAGGCGATGTTGCAAAAGAAGGAAATGGAAGCAAACGAGATGCTTCTTTTGCATGAGAAGTCAGAGGCTGGACATGTGGAATTGTATCAGGCAGGAAAGAAATGGGGCGTGAAGGTAGATGGTAAAGTTATCGTGCCACCCCTCTACTGCAGTATAGCGCAACCTGTTGGTGCCTATTGTGCCTTTGAAGAGATTCCCAGACATTGGGGCGTTATGACATTGAAAGGAAAAGTGATTGTTGATGCCAAATATGAGAAGGTGGAGATTCGTGACAATGGAATCGCCGTGGTAACAGGCATCACGGGAAAAACACAGACAATCAAGCTTTTAAAGGTAAAAGGGTAAAAAAGTAAAAAGGTAAAAGAGTAAAAAAGTAAAAAAGTAAACAGGCCGATGTGAACAAGCGTTCATGTCGGTCTGTTTTTTGTTTATGTAAATCAGGAAATAAAAAAGCGGAGCGTGATTTCACAACCACACTCCGCGCAAACTTAAACAACCAATAAAAGAAATAGATTGATCGTTCAATTGTTATATCTGATGAAGAGTAGCTCTTATTAGAGCTTTGTTTTTTTATCTGTCAGAAATATGTCTTATGTTGGAAGACATTGCTGATTAGCGGATGAACAGGAGTTCACGATACTTAGGCAATGTCCAGAGCTCATCGGCTACAGTCAACTCCAACTTATCAATCTGATAACGGATTTCCTCCATCTTTGGAGCTACCGTGTCATGATAAGCTATCGCCTTGTCGTGCTCGTTCTCAATCTTGTTGGCAACCTTGCGGGCATTTACCAACTCCTCAACACCTGTCTCGATAATCTGAGTGCGCTCGGCAATCTTCTTGATGATATTGATGTTGCGGGCAGTCAACTTCTTGCCTTCCTCGTCGCCGAAGATATCAATCATGTTCTCCACATTCTTAGCCAACTGACTCTGATAGTGAGTAGCCACAGGGATGATGTGGTTCATGCTCAAGTCGCCCATTACACGAGCCTCAATCTGAATCTTCTTGGTGTAGGTCTCCCATTTCACCTCGTTACGAGCTTCCAACTCGTTCTTCTTCATGACGCCCATATCCTCGAACATCTTGATAGAGGCTGGGTCGAGATAACGCTCGAAAATCTTAGGACAGCTCTTCTCGCAGTCCAAACCACGCTTAGCTGCTTCCTCTACCCACTCATCTGAGTAACCATTGCCGTCGAAACGGATTGGCTTGCAGGTCTTCAAATCCTGACGAACGATATCGATGATGGCAGATGTCTTGTCCTCACCCTTGGCGATCAACTCATCCACACGCTTCTTGAAGTCGGTCAAAGCCTCGGCTACGGCTGTGTTCAATACAATCATTGCTGATGCACAGTTAGCCTCAGAACCTACGGCACGGAACTCGAAACGGTTACCGGTGAAGGCGAATGGTGATGTACGGTTACGGTCGGTGTTATCAATCATCAACTCTGGAATCTCAGGGATATCCAACTTCATGCCCTGCTTGCCAGCTACGGTGAAGAGATCCTTCTTGTCGGCTTTCTCAATGTGCTCGAGAAGGTCGGTCAGCTGCTTGCCGAGGAATGAAGAGATGATTGCTGGAGGTGCCTCGTTGGCGCCCAGACGATGCGCATTGGTTGCACTCATGATAGATGCCTTGAGCAAACCGTTGTGCTTGTATACACCCATCAAAGTCTCTGTGATGAAGACTACGAAACGGAGGTTATCCTCTGGTGTCTTGCCAGGACCATGAAGCAGAATGCCTGTATCTGTAGCGAGACTCCAGTTGTTGTGCTTACCGGAACCGTTGATGCCTGCGAATGGCTTCTCATGGAGAAGTACGCGGAAACCGTGATGGCGAGCTACCTTCTTCATCAAGCTCATCAGGAGCATGTTGTGGTCAACGGCAAGGTTGGTCTCCTCGAAGATAGGTGCCAACTCAAACTGGTTGGGTGCTACCTCGTTGTGACGGGTCTTGCAAGGAATACCGAGTTCAAGAGCCTGGATTTCCAAATCCTTCATGAATGCTTGAACACGCTCTGGGATGGCGCCGAAGTAGTGGTCGTCCATCTGCTGGTTCTTGGCTGAATCGTGACCCATCAGGGTGCGGCCTGTCAGCATCAGGTCAGGACGTGCTGCATACAAGCTTTCATCTACCAGGAAGTACTCCTGCTCCCAACCGAGATTGGAAATAACTTTCTTGACATCTGGGTTGAAGTAGTGGCAAACCTCTGTTGCTGCTACGTTTACAGCGTGCAATGAACGGAGCAATGGAGCTTTATAGTCGAGAGCCTCACCAGTGTAAGAGATGAAGACGGTAGGGATACAGAGTGTATCGTCGATGATAAATACAGGAGATGTTGGATCCCATGCAGAATAACCGCGAGCCTCGAAGGTTGAGCGGATACCGCCAGATGGGAAAGATGATGCATCAGGCTCCTGCTGAACGAGCAACTTGCCTGAAAATTCCTCGATCATACCACCCTTTCCATCATGCTCGATGAAGGCATCGTGCTTCTCGGCAGTACCTTCTGTCAATGGCTGGAACCAGTGGGTGTAGTGGGTTACGCCATTCTCGTCAGCCCACTGCTTGATGTCTTTGGCTACGGCGTTGGCGATGTTACGGTCGAGACGTGCTCCGTTGTCGATGACGTCTATCAGTTTCTCATAGACATCTGCAGGGAGATACTTGTACATCTTCTGTCGGTTGAATACCTTCTTTCCGAAGAATTCACTTGGTCGCTCGCTAGGAGCGGTTACCTCAACAGGCTTTCTCTTGGAAGCCTCTGAAACAGCTTCAAATCTTAAGTTGCTCATACCTTATATATTTTAAAATTTCTGATTTTCAATGTTTTTATAATCTGTTGGAATGTTTATTTTCCCAGCCATTTGGCAATTCTCTCCATGGCTTCCTTGCAGTCCTCATGCTCACCGAAGGCGGTGAGTCGGATGTAGCCTTCGCCCGATGGACCGAAGCCGACACCTGGAGTGCAGACTACGCTGGCACCATAAAGCATCTCTTCGAAGAATTTCCAGCTAGGTGTATTGTTTGGCGTCTTCACCCAGAGATAAGGTGCATTCTCGCCGCCATATACTCTCAAGCCGAGTTTCTGGAGTTCGGCTCTCATGAAGTGGGCATTCTCCATATAGTAATTGATGGTTGCCTTCACCTGTTCCTTACCCTCAGGGGTGTAGATGGCTTCGGCAGCACGCTGGCTGATATAGCTTGTACCATTAAACTTGGTGCACTGGCGGCGGTCCCAGATAGGATTCAATGCCACTTCCTCACCTGCCAATGTCTTTGCCTTCAACTCTTTAGGAACGATGGTGTAACCACAACGCACACCGGTGAATCCGGCAGTCTTCGAATAACTGTGGAATTCTATCGCTACCTTTCTGGCTCCACGAATCTCGTAGATAGAATGAGGAATTGATGGGTCGGTGATATATGCCTCGTAGGCTGCATCATAGAGGATGATGCTCTCGTTCTTGATAGCATAGTTTACCCATTTTCTGAGTTCTTCTTTCGAGATGACCGTACCCGTAGGGTTGTTTGGATAACAGAGATAAATCATGTCCACACGGTGATCTGGAATCTGAGGGATGAAGTCATCGCTCTCATCGCAAGGCATGTAGGTTACATTGCTCCACTTGCCGTTCTCGAAGACTCCGGCTCTACCTATCATCACGTTAGAGTCTATATAAACCGGATAAATCGGGTCGGTAACGCCGATGTTGTTATCCCATCTCAAAATCTCCTGGATATTTCCCGTATCGCTCTTGGCTCCATCGTTTACGAATACCTCGTTGGCGTCAAGATGAATGCCACGTGGCAGAAAGTCGTTCTTGATGATAGCCTCGCGGAGGAAATCGTAGCCTCGCTCCGGACCGTAGCCTCTGAAAGAAGCCTGCTCAGCCATCTCGTCTACAGCCTTGTGCATCGCCTTGATGACGGCAGGGCAGAGAGGCTGGGTTACGTCACCGATGCCCAGACTGATTACACGCTGCTTTGGATGTGCAATCTTGTAGGCGTTCACCTTCTTTGCGATGTCGGCAAACAAGTAGTTGTTGGCCAACTTCAGGAAATGTTCATTAACTAATGCCATATTTTGTTTCTCCTTTTATTTGTGGTCATTATCGACCATTTGTTATTTAAGTTTGCTCTTATTTATAATTCAATTTCTCCTTCGAATGAGAAGACTGCAGGTCCCGTCATGTAAACATGATCATCAGCCTCGCTATATTCTATTTCCAGCGTTCCGCCATCCATCACGATACTGCTTTTTCTGCCGGTACGGTTGGTAAGGGCTGCGGCTACGGCTGTGGCACAGGCTCCTGTTCCGCAAGCCATTGTTATTCCGCTTCCCCTTTCCCAAACTCGTGTCCTTATGGCGTCTGTGTCAGTTACTTGTGCAAATTCTATGTTGCATCTTTGGGGAAATGCCTTGTCTCTTTCCAGGATTTTACCATAGTGGGCGATGTCGATGGTGTCGATGTCATCCACGAAGGTAACGAAATGCGGATTACCCATGCAAACATAGGTGCCTTCAAATTTTCTGCCGTCAGCTTCGAGCACCGAAGGGCCTAAGAATTGCTCGGGATTTTCAAGTTTGGGTTCCAGCATGTCTACTGTTACCGATTCCACAACTTCTTTATTATCCTGAAGATGAAGTTTCAATATCTTGATACCCGAAAGTGTTTCCAGTCGGATGGTGTCCTTTCGGGTCAATCCCTTTTCGTAAAGATACTTACCGATGCATCGGCTTGCATTGCCGCACATCATCGCTTCAGAACCATCGGCGTTGAAGATGCGCATCGAATAATCTGCTCTTATGCCGTCGTGCGGCTTTCCGATGAGAACCAGTCCGTCGCTTCCTATGCCCGTGTGATAAGCACTCCAGGCAATGGCCGCCTTCTCTGGGTCAGGGATGTCGTATTGTTGGGTATCTACATATATATAATCGTTACCCGCTCCCTGCATCTTTGTAAAATGAACTGTTTCTTTCATCTGCGTTGTTCTTTATGTTTGAATACTCTTCTTTTATCTCTCATGTCTTATCTCTTTTGAGATTTGACTTTTTGCTAGTCTTTCGAATATTTCGATGACTATTTGTTTGATTTCGGTTGCAAAGGTACGACGATTTGTTGAGATATGCAAGAAAATAAATACAGAAATCTTGATTATTTTTCGCTATCTTACAATTTGTGTTATAAAATTGCTTTCTGCCTTACAAATTGTAAGGAGAATATGATAAGCCTCGATAAATTTAAAATATTCGATAAAAAAGTAAAAGCGAAATGTTTTTATTTTCTTTAAAATGCTGACAAAATGTATTAATTTTGCAGCCGAAAACGAACATAGTGTAAAAGAAAGGCTTGATTTGGATGGCAACCAATGAAGGTCCGTTTTCGAAAAGAGACAATCAATAGAAGTATTAACACATTATTAATTATTAAAGGATTATGAAGAAGATTGAGGCAATTATCCGCAAGTCTAGATTCGAGGATGTCAAGAAGGCGCTTTTAGCAGCAGACATCGAGTGGTTCTCTTATTACAATGTAAGAGGTGAGGGTAAAATGCGCCAGGCTCGCATTTACCGTGGTGTGATGTATGATACCAGCAGCATCGAGCGTGTGCTCCTGAACATCGTGGTTCGTGACAAGAACGTGGAACCAACCATCGCCGCCATCCAGGGCGCTGCACAGACCGGTGAAGTAGGAGATGGCAGAATCTTCGTGATTCCTGTACTCGATACCGTTAGAATCAGAACCGGCGAGCGAGGCGACATCGCATTGTATAACGCTGAGAAAGAGGAATAATTTAAAATGTTGAATGTTGATTTAGGCATTCTTACTTATCTTTAATAAATATTATTTAGTATTCTAATTTAACTATAAGATATAAGTATGAGCAGTTTATTATTAACTACACTTGATACGGGTAACACAGCGTGGATGATCATGGCAACCATCTTGGTGCTTTTGATGTCAATCCCGGGTATAGCACTTTTTTATGGTGGTTTGGTGCGCCAGAAGAATATTCTCAGCATCCTGATGCAGACGGTTTTCATCGTGGCAGTAGTCAGTCTGATATGGGTAGCCTTCGGTTATTCCTGGGCATTCTCTACAGAATATGCCGATTCGGGCAATCCTCTGGCTTGCGTCATCGGTGGTTTCGATAAATGTTTCCTCCACGGCATCGGTTTGGAAGCCATCATGCCTACAGGCATTCCGGAACTCACCTTTGCAATGTTCCAGTGCATGTTCGCCCTCATTACTCCAGCCTTGATTCTCGGTGCTTTTGCCGAGCGTGTCAAGTTCAGCGGTTATGTACTTTTCACCGTTCTCTGGGTTATCATCGCTTATCTTCCAATGGCCCACTGGGTATGGGGTGGTGGTTTCCTGCAGGAGATGGGAGCCATCGACTTTGCGGGTGGTACCGTGGTTCATATCAATGCCGGTGTAGCTGCTCTGGTCATGGCACTCTGTGTAGGCAAGCGTGATGATTACCGTGCAGGTCATCCTATCACACCTCACAACATCACCTTCGTGTTCATGGGTATGTCATTCCTTTGGTTGGGATGGTTCGGTTTCAATGCCGGTAGCGGATTGGCAGCCGATGGTCTGGCAGCCAACGCCTTCCTCGTAACCCATATCGCCACAGCAGCGGCAGCCACTACCTGGATGCTCATCGACTGGATTGTCAACAAGAAGCCAACTACAGTAGGTGCTTGTACCGGTGCTGTAGCCGGACTGGTAGCCATCACTCCTGCAGCCGGCAGTACCGATATTTTCGGAGCTTTCTGCATCGGTATCATTTCCACCATCGTCTGCTTCTTCATGGTAGCGGTAGTAAAGGAGAAGTTCAAGTATGATGATGCCCTCGATGCCTTTGGTGTTCATGGTATGGGTGGTATTCTGGGATCTATCCTCACCGGTGTCTTCGCCACTCAGTATGTAACTGGAGCCGAAGGTGTACAGGGTGCTCTCTATGGCGACTGGCATCAGCTTTGGGTTCAGGTTGTAGCCACCGTGGTAAGCATCATCTACAGCGTAGTAGTTACCTACATTATCTTCAAGGTAGTAGATAAGAGTGTAGGTGTACGTGTTGACAAGCGAGTAGAAGAGGAAGGTCTTGACATCTACGAGCATGGTGAGAGTGCTTATAGCAACTAATTGCGAAATTCGATTATCAGCATAAAATTTAGGTCAATGGAGGGTGTGTCATAAGTCTATGGCGCACCCTTTTCGTTTTTTTCTCCTTTTTCCAGATACGGAACTGAAAAAATTGTTTTTATTTACAACAA
>ERZ1026988.190-NODE-190-length-30014-cov-13.502620_pt1 | contig 30014 bp, 26 predicted proteins | sample MGYA00519291_ERZ1026988 | MGnify/ENA primary metagenome ERZ1026988 (study PRJEB26926, sample SAMN06164795) | human gut metagenome | biome: ENVO:00009003; feature: ENVO:2100002; material: ENVO:00002003 | host: Homo sapiens | place: USA | collected 2012 ... | reverse complement strand
GCTTGAAAAAGCCGGACATATAGTGTTTAACTATTTATAAATAACAATGAAACTAGAAGGAAAAATTATCGTGGCACAACCGATACAATCGGGTGTATCAAAAAACGGGAACAGCTGGAAAAGACAGGACTTTGTTTTGGAGATTCCAGGACAATATCCAAGGAAAGTAGCTTTTTCAGTAATGAATGACAATATTCAGAATTTCGGGCTGGGTGTTGGACAGGATGTTGATATTGAAATAGATATCAATGCGAATGAATGGCAAGGAAGATGGTTTAACTCCATCATCTGCTGGAAAGCCATACTCCGTAATCCGGGACAGTCTACCACACCACAACAGCCTCAAACCTATTATCAAGGAGCATCATCTAGTGTTGCATCCGTACAAACATCCGCACCTCAACCACCTGTGGATTTCGGAGAACAAAAAGATGATTTACCCTTTTAACTGAATCTAATATGTTAACTAAGTTTCTGACTATCTCTACAGTCAGAAACTTAACATCACTGCTCCATTCATAACAAAACATTTGCATAAACGAGTGTTGCATTTACCAATAATCCTTTTATTTATTTTTTATTGCCAAATATAAAAACAATTCCTATTTTTGCATTGAATAAAAGCCAAGAGCTTGTTACGGTTTATACCGCGACAGGCTCTTTTTTATTGTCTATCTGTCAAATAATGGAATCCCCCATCTGGCTTCACAGTCTGACGGGGGGAGGTTAAATCCAATCAATAATAATTTTGAAAGAATCAGGTCAACAAAGTATTGACAAAGATAGTGAAATATGAATAGTAAGCAATATGGATATGGATTTATTTTGCATATATAAATTCTCGGCGTTTTTTTCAGGAAAGACAGGAACTGTTGAGAAATAAAGGAAACAGGATGAATAATTTATCATATAATAATTAAACGGTGAATGTAATGGAGATAGATATTGCAAACATTATTAGTGCTGCCGGAACATTGCTGGCAGCTTATTTCGCCTATAATCAGTATACCAAAAACAAGTTGACTGATTTAAAAGTGGAATATTTTAAAAAAGAAGAGAAAAGAAGAAGTTACCACCGCAGCGAGAACTCCGCCAAGGTGTTCGGTGAGTTGTGGCGTGTACTTTATGAAACGAAAGCAGACAGGGTATATATCGTACAACCCCATCCTTTAGGGCATATAGCTTTTCTTTCGGTGCAGTTCGAGGTAAAACGAAAAGGTATAGCCGGAATGCGTGAAAGCATTCAATCACTTCCCATGAGTGAAGTGGCCGTTTTTGCAGAAAATCTCGCAAAGAATCTTTTCATGTTCTACTCAGATATTGATAATCAGGTTAAGGATAAGGTTGCCAAATCTCTATTATCAACAAATGGATGCAACAGCGTCGCTATTAAACGGCTTAATTCATCTCAAGATTGGGTTGGAAATATATTTTGTGAGTTTACAGATGAAACGGATTTGAATGAAGATGAACTTCATAAGGTCTTGCATGAAGCAGCGGTTAACATACAATATATCCTGCCGGAATTCAAAGAAAATAAAATCGAATAATTATAATTAATGAGTAGTATGGCTGACGTAAGAAAACTTGCACCGTTTATTCTGAAATGGGAAGGCGGTTTTGTAAATGACCCTGACGATTTGGGAGGGGCTACCAATATGGGGGTGACTATCGGAACCTATGAGGCATATTGCCGAAAGAAAGGATATTCCAAGCCTACAGTTGAAAGATTGAAAAATCTCACAAAAGAGGAATGGACGGAAATCTTGAAAACCATGTACTGGGACAGATGGAAGGCTGATGAGATAAAATCGCAATCAGTTGCTGATATATTGGTTGATTGGGTCTGGGCATCCGGTGCGCACGGAATTAAGATTCCTCAACGCTTGCTTGGTGTTACAGTGGATGGCATTGTAGGTCCCAAGACCATTGCCGCAGTTAATTCCCGTAATCCGCGTGAACTGTTTGACCAGATCAAGATTGCACGGTTTGATTTTATCGAGGATATATGCCGGAAACGCCCAGCAAACAACAAGTTCAAACGGGGGTGGATGAACCGCATAAATAATATTTCTTATGTTGGCTAAGGTTATGAACTGGATAAGCCGGCACATATTGCTGGCTCCCTTCATGTGTCTGTTCCTGCTGTTTGCCTGTGGCAGCTCGCATAAGGCTATCAAATCCAACACAGAAGTAATCAGCAAGGATAGCGCCAGTGAATCTATCAACATCGTACACGGATCAAGTACCTCTTTGAGCGAACTTATTACCACTAATAGTAACTATGTGATTGATTTTCGTATCTATGATACCCGAAAACCGCCCGACAGCCTGACCGGGAAACCTCCGTTATTGGCTGACGGGCATGTAGAAGGTGATTTCAGCAAGAATAAAAAGAAGGAAACTGCAACCAAAGACTGTACGGAGGTGAAAGTTGACAAGGAAGCCACTTCCACCAAACATGAAGAAACCAAGACTGAAGGGGTAAAAGAGAAAAAAGAATCCACGCTGCCTGAACAAATCGGTTTTGCCTGTGTTTGTGCAACAGTTTTGCTTGTCGTTGTGCTGATAGTACGAAAACATTGGCGCAACAGACAATCTTCATCATAAGACTTTAAATTTATAAATTGAAATACCTCGGCTCGTGATGAGTCGGGGTTATTTTTTTATTATCTTTGTCGGAACTAACATCAACTTATGTATTATGGCTGAAAAAAAAGAATCTTATTCCGAAGAGGAATTGAATGAAATGATCGTATGGTTCAATAACCATGCCAATGAACTTCCAAAAGAAATGCAGATTAACAAAGCAGCTTTCACTCCGGATTTGAAACTTACTGTTGAAAGTTGTATCATGCAGGCTAAGCAATGTCTGGGCAACTATAAGATGGCCGGAGCTTTCCGGATGCTCCAACAAATTAGAGAGAACCTTGAAAACAATCATACTTGTTAACACAATTCAAAATGTGATTTTAAATCCGATTTAAATATAGTTTTAATAAAAAAATAACCAGCAATAAAATGCTCTGCCGAATAGATAGCCATCAACCGGGTGATTGACTGCATAAACAATTCGGAGAAATCAAAACTACATAGAAATGAGGGCGGAGATCATGAAAATGAAAGGGTAAAAGTAAGGCAACTTATTGGGCTGCCTTACTCATTTCTTCGTGTACTAGTCTGCGAAACTCCTCACTTTTTGCAAAATTTCCTATCTGTTCGCCTTTGCACATATCGTAAGTTATGAAGGTTTTTAAGAGAAAGACATCCAACCCTACAGCCTTGAATCCCATCGCAATGCCTTCCCGGCAGGTGGCGAACACATTTTCACGGTGCCCACCATCTACTTTTTCGGTCGAGAAGTTAAACGAATAGCTATTATTCATCTCGAAGTACCGTTTCATCAGTTTTGTGCCTGCAAAGTTAATTTCCATCCGCTCGGCAAATCGGGAAAAGATGTGCGGAGGAAACGCAAGAAGAACCATTTTACCTTTGACGAAGGTAGGCATATAGGCATACTTGCCATGCTCGGTATCGTGGTAGCAGACGAAGGAGATACGGCAATCATCTCCTATCTCTTTTTTGCTGTGAGCCTCCCATAATATCAGCCACTTGTTTTTTCGCACAGTAGTGACAAAAGAGTGGATACGCACCGGAAACAGAACGGATTTTTTGATTATCCGGATGACCTTAGCGTCCTTGCCATCGGAGATAGTGAGCACGTTTGGATAATCAGCTCTTATTTCGTCAAGCAATTCTTCTGCTGTCATGGTTGATGTTATCATAATAATAGCTATCTTTGTATCGATTCTTTGTAGTTTATACTATGAAAGATTAATTGACAATGAAGCCGGGAGTGATTGCCCGGCTCTTTTTTTTAGAACTTCGCCCATTTATCTATGTTTGCAGGGTTTGCCCAAAACGATTCCACCCGTGTATAAAGTGCATCAATATTCGCGCCTTTCAACGACTTTATTTTCTCGCAAAGAACTACTATATCTACACCCCACTTGGATGCAGCGCCATCGTATCGCTCTGCATCTTCACAGTGTGCTACCAGTGCGGATACATTGCATCTGAATAGTTCGTTGACCACAGTACCATTCAGACTATCAGCGAAGAATTTCCATTCATTCTCTGTGAATACTCCTTTCAACTCGCCTGTACTTACGCTTCTTATTCTGCGCATGGTTTCAGCGCATGAGATAACGGCTTGATTGACGCTCTCGCCGTTAGAGGTTAACCACTCGGCTAAGTCGAGCGGCAACCTCAATGTTACGTTCTTGGTTTCTGCCATACTATCCGATGAAATCTATTTTATTTTTTATTAACAAATCCTTGTAGTAGTCCATTTCTTCTTGCATCTCGGCTATTGCACCAAAACGCGGATTTATTTCTCTTGCGCATATTATTCCCCATGCTTGCCATGAGCAACCTTTAGGCTTTCTTTCAAATTGTTTTTCCCATGTCTGCTGTACTGTAAACCTTCCAGTCCACCCACCTGCTGATTCGTAGCCGATAAACCACTTGCCAAATGCGCTTCTCTTGTTGATTCTATAACCTTGTACATTCATAATTCTTTGTTTTAATGATTAATACTATGATTGATTAATTGACAATGCAAAGATAAACGTTAAATTCGATATGCGCAAACACCTTGCACATATTTTTATGTGCAAAGTGATACGGTATACACAATATATTTTCTTATATTGTGCAATATTTAACATTTAAATACAAAAAAAAGAACGACCACCAGCGAAAAGCACAGCAGCCGTTCAATCCACGCCCTACTCTCTATTCCATTATTCCGAGAAGACAATAACAAAGATATCAATTCTAAAACGAAATACAAAAAGAAAACTATATTAATTAGTTATAAGAAGCCAATGTTGAAACAAAAACCAATCTTCTTAAAAAATTGCCATTAATGCAATATTTTTTACTTGCAAGATGAATGAAGAGAATTAATAGAACGGCAAGACTGGCGAGTTTGTATTTTTATTGACAGGAAACGAATTTTATGGAATGGGATCGGAAAAACAAGTATAAAACAGATAGCTTTTATAGATTTCTACTGCCTGATGTATTTTTCCGGGGATTTTTGAGATTTTATTTGATTTTGTTTTACATTTCTACGTTTAGAATACTTCTGGTTAGCCCTTGTCAGATCCTTGATGATTGTTTCATCAAACACTTCCGAATATATCTCTGTTGTCTTGACCGATGTATGCCCCAAGAGTTTTTGGACGGTGGTTATCGGAACGCCTTGATGTACCAACAGAGTAGCACAAGTGTGACGACTTGTATGGGAACTCATTAGCATAGCAACATCAAATAGAACAGCGCGTTAGAAACATAATCTGTTAGAAATGAGCTACATTTCATTATCTGGCACACCTTTCTGAAACGGATTCAGACGGAATGCCGAATCGGTTCCGTTTCTTAACCGTTAACAGGTTGTTTCGGAAACCTGCCGTGTTAACCGGATGATTGAAAAAAGTTCTCCGACGGGTTGTTTTTCTATGATACTCAGTATTTTGCGTAGCGATGAACGCTTACATTCATAATAACTTTGCACTCAAAAAAATGTAGGCGTATGAAAATTGAGAAATTCAAGGTCTTGCTGTTTTTGAAGAAGACCGAACCCGACAAGTCGGGCAAAGCTCCCATCATGGGACGCATCACATTGAACCGGACGGTGGCGCAGTTCAGCACCAAGCTCTCGTGCACGCCCAAGCTGTGGAACGTGCGTGAAAACCGTCTGGAAGGAAAGAGCCGCGAGGCGGTGGAGACCAATGCGAAAATCGAGAAACTGCTGCTGGCCATCCATGCGGCATTCAATGAATTGCAGGAACGGAAACGCGATTTCGGCGCTGCGGACGTGAGGAACCTTTTCCAGGGAAGCATGGAAACCCAGATGACCCTGCTCCGGCTGTTCGACCGGCACATCGAGGAAACGAGGGAGCGCATCGGCATCGATGTGTGCGCGTCCTCCATGAGCACCTACCATTATGCGCGGAAAACGCTCGGCGAGTTTGTCAGGAAAAAATACAAGGTGAAGGACATCGCCTTCGGTGCGTTGAACGAACAGTTCATTCGGGAATACCAGTCCTATATCGAAGTAAAATGCGGGTATTCCAACCAGACCTCACGGCATCATCTGGCCCTGCTGAAACGGATCTGCCGGATAGCGTACAAGGAAGGGTTCTCCGAGCGGTACCATTTCCTGCATTTCAAGATACCCAAGCAGAAGGAGACCACCCCGAAGGCGTTGAGCCGCGAGGACTTCGAGAAGCTGCGTGACTTGGAAATCCCGGAAAAGCGCCGCTCCCTCGTCCTTACGAGGGACCTGTTCCTGTTTGCCTGTTATGCCGGAACCGCCTATGCGGACACCATATCCATTACCCGCGAGAACCTCTTCACCGACGATGAAGGCAGCCTGTGGTTGAAATACCGACGGAAAAAGAACGAACTGACGGCGCGCGTCAAACTGCTACCCGAGGCCATTGCCCTGATAGAGAAATACCGGGACGATTTGCGGGAGACCCTGTTCCCTAACCAGCTGTACAGTACGCTTCGGGCGAACATGAAAATCCTGCGCGTGCTGGCCGGACTGACGACCGAACTCGTCTATCATATGGGAAGGCACTCGTTTGCCTCGCTTGTCACGCTCGAAGAGGGCGTGCCCATCGAGACCATCAGCAAGATGCTGGGACATAACAATATAAAGACGACCCAGATCTATGCCCGAGTCACCCCGAAAAAGCTGTTCGAGGACATGGACCGCTTCATTGAGGCGACCAAAGACCTTGAACTGGTTTTATGAGAAAGGGTTGTAAAAACGAGATTGGAAAAAAATAAATGTAGAACATCAGCTAAAATGAACCATCATGCGTAGCACTTTCAAGATATTGCCCTATATCAATAGGAAAAGAATCAAGTCCGACGGCACGACCGCCGTCCTTTGCCGTGTGTCCATCGACGGCAAAAGCATCCTCATCACGACCGGCATCTTCTGCCGTCCGGAGGATTGGAACAGCCAGACGGGAACCATCCGCCAGCCCCGCGAGAACAACCGCCTCGCAGAATTCCGCCTGAATCTCGAACGGGCTTATGACCGCCTCCTGAAAGAACAGGGCGCAGTCAGCGCCGAACTGCTGAAAAACGCCGTGACAGGTGTGGCGACCATTCCCCAGACCCTTCTCAAAGGCGGCGAAGCGGAGCGGGAACGGCTCAGGCTGCGTGCCGAACAAATCCATTCGACTTCCACGTTCCGGCAGTCGAAGACCACGCAGCTCAACCTGCAACAGTTCCTCCAGTCCCGTGGCCTGGAGGACATCGCCTTTTCCGACATCACGGAGGAGTTCGGCCATTCGTTCAAACTGTTCCTGAAAAAGGAACTGGGTTATGCCTCCGGGCATGTGAACCACTGCCTGTGCTGGCTGAACCGCCTTATCTATATTGCGGTGGATGAGGGCGTGCTCCGGTGCAACCCCTTGGAGGACGTGCATTATGAGAAGAAGGACCCGCCCAAGATGCGCCACATCAGCCGCAGCGAGCTGAAACGCCTTATGGCCACGCCGATGCCGGATCCCAAGGTGGAGCTGGCCCGCCGCATGTTCATCTTCTCCTCGCTGACCGGTCTGGCGTACGCGGACGTGTATAACCTGTACCCCCGACACATCGGCAAAACTTCTGAGGGCAGGCTCTATATCCGCAAGCCGAGGGAAAAGACCGAGGTGGAGACCTTCGTCCCCCTGCACCCGGCCGCTCGGCAGATTCTGGAACTGTACAATACCACGGACGACACCCGTCCCGTGTTCCCCCTGCCCAAGCGGGACATCCTTTGGTACGACATTCACGGGCTGGGTGTCATGCTGGGCATCCAGAAGAACCTTTCCCATCACGCCGCAAGGCACACCTTCGGTACCCTTTTGGTCTCCGAGGGCATTTCCATAGAAAGCGCGGCGAAGATGATGGGCCATGCCGACATCAACAGCACCCAGATTTATGCGCAGATTACCGACTGCAAGATATCGAAGGACATGGACCGTCTGATGGAACGGCGCAACAGCCGGAACGAAATGCCAATGGATGAATAACAAAAAAGTCAGGAATCATGGAACGTTACATTATCACTTTGGACGAACACGGCACACTTCACGTGCCGGATGTTTCCGCAACAGCCATCTGGATGAATGAACCGGAACTGATGGAACTGTTCGGCGTGGTTGCCCTCACGCTCCGGGCGGCGATAAAGGCCGTGTACAAGAGCGGCATCCTGAATCCCGGCGAAGCGGAACGTCGTGTCCGCCAAGCGGACGGGTACGGGATGGACGTGCTGTACGGCCTCCCGTTGGTCATTGCCCTTGCCTTCCGCCTTCATACCTGCGGGGCAAAACGTCTGCGAGAACGGGTCATCGGAAAATTCACTTGCCACGGTGGACGGAATACCGCCCGCCTGTTCATCTTTCCGGTCAGTCCGCATTGGCAAATGGTGCGGAATTGACCGTATTATCAACTCACGCACAATAAAGCGGCGCATCATGAGAGGATTATCTCCCGTGATGCGCCGCTTTCGTACATTCCTACAGGTGGCCGGGTCATTTGCAAGTGTTTTTTGCAAATACCGGAAAGGGTGGTCCACTTTTCAATGCGTACACGACTTCTACCGCCACCTACATTTTTCCCATGTCCTTCTCAGGTTCCGATACGGAATGCCTCCCGATAACCCTCCATCAGCAGCCGTTCGATATCCGACTCCCGGTACAGGATTTTCCCTCCCAGCTGGATATAAGACATGCGCCCCGCATCCCGGTATTCCTGCAATGTCCGGCGGCAGGTCTTCAACAATTTGGCCACTTCCCGGTCTGTCAGGTAGCGTTCCCCGCCCAATACGGGGCGGTAGTTTTCGGCCAATAATTCAATGTGGTCCAATGCGTGCTCCAGCATTCTGAACAGCGCGGCCATCTGTCCGCTTTCCCTTGTCATCAATTCGTTCATTGTCAGTCTGATTTAAGTGATACTCATTTAACCTTCCTCAAATAGTTTTTCCTTTCAAGGCCGCCAGGGTGCGGCGTTCCTCCACCAGCGGCACGATGCGCCGCACGTCCTCCGCCCGGTAGAACATCTTGCGCACAATCTGTGAGTAAGCCAGCGTGCCGTTGTCGCGCAGCGTCTGCAAGGTGCGCGGGCTGATTTGCAGGATCTGGCACACCTCCGTGCTGTCCAGCCATTCACTGAGGCGTTTCTCCTCCGCCTTGCGGCAGAACCTGTCCACCATTCCGGCCAGCCGGTTGAAACGCGCCATCAATTCCTCAAAAGTCTTTTGCTCGATTACGATTACATTTTCCATAAGATTACCGTTTAATTGTGATTATGCCGCAAAGTAAACGGAATTACGGGCAGAGTCCACCGCTTGTCAGGCGCGTGGCAGCATTTGGCGTTGTCGTGGCAGCCGTTGGCGTTCTTCGGGTACATCTATCTCCCCATCATTCCTGTTCCAGTCCCTGCCCCACACCTTATATATAATATATGGTAAGGCAAGACACCTTATGTACCTTGAGGGATGGAAACAGCGGCATAAAAGCTTTTTCAGACCTGCCGGACGGGACTTTTCAAAAAAATCATTGCCGACTCGGTAACGACTATGGAAAACGCCTCTTGCACAATACCGATTTTTGCAGCGTAATCATCAACAAGGAACGATATGGACACAGAGAAAGTGAAACAGAACCCGGCCGTGGAAGCGGCGGGAAGCAGTGGCGGGCAAGCCGCAAGAATCTTCAAGAAGGAGAATATCCCGAAGACGGCGGAAACGGTCGGGCGGGACACCTTCGAGGAATGGATGGGACGCATCATGGAACGTTTCGACCGCCAGGACCGGATCATCTCGGTGCTGGTGAACAAGGATGCCGCCGGAGTGAAGTACCTGGACGGGGAACGGTTGTACGACAACCAGGACCTGTGCGAGATGCTGAGGACAAGCAAACGGTCGCTGCAACGCTTCCGAAGCAAGTACAGGCTCCGTTACCAACGGATTGGTCACAAGACCTATTACAAGGAATCGGACGTGCTGGAGTTCATCAGCCAAAATATGGAGGAAGTGCTGCAAGGCGGTACCAAGGTGCTCCGCATGAAAGAGCAACCCGGCATGGAAGCCCCAAAGAACAAATCCGGCAAAAGACCGGGCCACAAGAAGTATTCACCTAAAAAATAAAAGTAAAAATGATGGCAACGGAAAAAGAAAACATGGCCATGACGGCTGAAACCAGAGAACAGAAACCGAGTATGGCCACCTGCAAGGAAGCCTTGGCGGATTACAGGCGGATTTACCTGCCCGTGCCTGCCATTGAAGACCGCAAGCCGGTATTCCTCAGCAAGGAGACCCGTGACAGGCTGGACCGGATAGTCCGGTTGTTCGGTGAGCGGAAAATGAGCGTTTCAGGATTGACGGAAAACATCGTCCGCCGCCACTTGGAAATATATGAGAAGGAAATAGACGAATGGCGCAAGCTGTGATTTTGATAACCCATTAAAAAACATCGAAAAAAATGGAACAGAAAAAGAAAAAGCAAGAGGACGTGCTGGTCGTCCGCGACGAGAAAACGGGCGAGATCAGCGTGGTCGCCGGGCTGGACGGCAAGGGCTACCCCAATACGAAGCCCGCGAAGCCGGAACACTCGCAGGACTTCCTGCGCTTCGACCGCCACGGGGACATGGTGGACAATTTCTTCAAGAACTTCTACCGCCAGTGCAAGGAGCCGACGCGCTTCGGCTTCTATCGGGTGGCGGCGGATGCGGTGGACACGCTGCTTCCCGTCATCAAGGACTTCCTGAAAGACCCCGTGGCAAACGCGGAGATACTTGCCTCGCACAAGGTGGACACCGCCAAGTACCAGCAACAAGCAGAAACAGAGAATGTCAAACAAGAAAAAAATAACAACGAACCCATTAAAAAGACAGAAGAAATGGAAAAGAAAGAAGAACTGAAACAAGAGAAGGATGTTCAGCAGCCACAGGTAGCTGAAACACAGGAGAAGCCTAATCTGATAGCGGACGACCAAGTAAACTGGGAGGAACTGCGCAAGTGCGGCATTGACAAGGAGAAACTCTCGGAAAAGGACCTAAAAGCCCTGATGAACTACGGCAAGACGGGATTAGTGACGGTAAAGCCGACCTTCGGCTATGAGAGTTACGAATTGCAGGCCCGATTGTCTTTCCAGAAGATGGAGGACGGCTATCTGAAGCTGACACCCCATTTTATCCGCAATGAACCACGCCTTGACATCCCCCACAGGGGCTACACCTTCACCGAAGAGGACAAGAAGACGTTGAAACGCACGGGCAACCTCGGCAAGCCCGTCAACTTCGCCAACGAGAAGACAGGTGAAATCAAGCCCCACTACATCAGCATCGACCGCCTGACGAATGAAATCGTGGACATCCCTGCCGACAAGGTGCGCATCCCTAACAAAATCGGACAGACCAACCTGTCAAGGGAAGAGCAGGACATCCTACGTGCGGGATTGCCTTTGCCCAAGGAAGTGATGCTCTCCAACGGGCGCAAGTTCCAAGCCTTGTTGCAGGTGAACGCCGACAAGCGCGATGTGGAGTTCGTGCCGGGACAACCGAGGCAGCAGCAATCCCAGCGTCAGGGAAACGGCCAAGGTAAGGCGCAGGACAATTCCAATTCGCCCCAACAGTCACAAGGTGAAGAAGATGGGAATAACCAGCAACGCCGTAACCGCTCGTGGACAAACGAGGACGGGAGCATCCGCCCCATCAAGAAATGGAAAGACGATGTGTTTACCGACCAGCAGATAGCCGACTACGTGGCGGGCAAGACGGTGGTGCTCGCCAATGCGAAGGACGACCAAGGCCAGCCCTGCACGAAGTACCTGAAGTTCAACTTCGAGAAAGGCCGACCGCTGACCTACTCGCAGAACCCCGACCTCGCGCAGACCGTCGCACCGTCCAACGAGAGCCGGACACAGCTCGCCGTGAACAACGAAGGGAAGACCAACGAAGCGACCAAACACGTGAAAGAGCCGTTGCAGCAGGGTCAGACCACGCCGAAGAATGATGCGCAGCAGAAGCAGCAGGCCAAGAAATCCAAAGGCATGAAAGTATCTTCCTGATTGCCGCCACTAAATCCATCCGATAAGTATTGACGGGCTGAAACGGGGAACATGCACCGCCTTGTGCGCATATCCCACAAACAATGCCGTGCCCCGTTTCATCCCCATTAAAGACAAAAGTATCAACGAATAAAAAAACAGAGAAAGACATGATTACCATATTGGCAGAAAAACCGAGCGTCGCCCGTGAGATAGCACGGATTGTCGGCGCGATGAAAAGGGAAGAAGGGTATTTCACCGGGAACGGCTACCACGTGACATGGGCGCTGGGGCATCTGGTGCAGCTTGCCCTGCCAGACGGCTACGGCATCAAGGGCTTCCGGCGCGACAGCCTGCCTGTCATTCCTAAAAACTTCGAGCTTATACCCCGACAGGTAAAAACGGACAAGGGCTACAAGGCGGACGCGGCGGCGGTGAAGCAAATCAAGGTGATAACCAAGCTGTGGAACGAAAGCGATGGCATCATCGTGGCGACCGACTGCGCCCGTGAAGGCGAACTGATTTTCAGGTATTTGTATTCCTATATCGGCTGCACCCTGCCGTTCCAAAGGCTGTGGATAAGCTCGCTGACAGATGCCGCCATCCGCAAGGGATTAAAGAAACTGAAGGACGGCCGCGAATACGACAACCTCTATCAAGCCGCCAAAGCCCGCAGCGAAGCCGACTGGCTGGTAGGCATCAACGGCACACAGGCGTTGTCGGTGGCCGCCGGGCGCGGCACGTATTCCGTGGGACGGGTGCAGACACCCACGCTGACGATGGTCTGCCAACGTTTTTGGGAGAACAAGCGTTTCCAGCCCGAACCGGTATACCAGCTCCATTTCACCACGCCGTCGGTGAGCGTGGATGAGGTCGTGAAGTTCGCCTCGGTGGAGAAATGGAAGGACAAGGAGGAAGCCGCCATACTATATAATAAGGTAAAGGAACAGATGGCAGCAACCGTTACCAAAGTCGAAAAGAGGGAAAAGATAGAGAACCCTCCGCTCCTGTACGACCTGACCACGCTACAAAAGAAGGCGAACACGAGGCACGGCTTCACGGCGGAACAGACGCTCGCCCTCGTGCAGAAGCTCTACGAGGCGAAGCTCGTCACCTATCCGAGAACATCAAGCCGCTACATCCCGGAGGACGTGTTTGACGAAGTGCCCATGCTGTTCGACCGTCTGGCAACCCATTCTTCCTTTGCGGAGAAGATTGGAGCCTTGGACGGACTGAACCGCCGCAGCGTGGACGCCTCGAAAGTGACCGACCACCATGCCCTGTTGGTGACACCCAACCGTCCATTGGCGCTCTACAAGGACGAGCAGACCATCTACGACATGATTGTGGGGCGCATGGTGGAAGCGTTCTCCCCGGAGTGCGTCAAGGACACGACCACCGTCCGGGCGGAGTGTGAGGGCATAGCGTTCGAGACAAAAGGCTGCATCGTGCGCAAGGCGGGCTGGCGGTCGGTCTATGGCGAGGACAACATAGACACCGTTTTGCCCGACTGGAAAGAAGGTGATATATTGGCAATGAGCGGCTGTTCGATGAGTTCGGGCATGACACGCCCGAAGCCGTTGCATACCGAAAGCACCCTGCTGGCGGCGATGGAGACCGCCGGGCGCGAGGGCTTGGAGGACGAGGAAGCGCGGCAGGCGTTGAAGGACTGCGGCATCGGCACGCCCGCCACCCGTGCCGCCATCATCGAGACCCTGCTCAAAAGGGAATACATGGTGCGCGTGAAGAAGTCGCTCGTGCCGACGGAGAAAGGGCTTGCCCTGTATTCCATCGTCAGGGGCATGGACATCGCCGACGTGGAGATGACGGGACGCTGGGAGGCGGAACTGGCGGAGATAGAAAAAGGCAGGATGCCGCACGAGGCATTCATCCGCGACATTGAAAGCTATACCCGGAAAATCACCACGGAACTGCTTGCCTCGGACAAGCTGTTCGGGCACAAGGCATCGGACTGTGCCTGCCCCAAGTGCGGCAAGGGTACGATGCAGTTCTACGGCAAGGTGGTGCGCTGCGACAACCCGGACTGCGCCCTGCCCGTGTTCCGCCAGATGGCGGGCAGGACGCTCACCGACGCGGAAATGAACGAACTGCTGGCAAAAGGCAGCACGGGTGTCCTCAACGGCTTCAAGAGCAGGCAGGGCAAGCCGTTCAGCGCAATGGTCACATTCGATGCGGATTTCAATACAAAATTCGTGTTTCCCGAAGCCAAAGGCACAAAAAAATTCACTAACAGGAAAGGAGGAAGAAAATAATACGTACCTTTTAATAAAGTAAGCTGCATCTCGGAATAAAAAATAAGCGAGCTTATTTTGTTCTCCCCTCGATTTGCATTACTTTTGCCACTGATTCATGTCATAATCTGTTTCAATTCGTTGATACTCGTTATTCACATGGATTTAGTGGCGGCACTCGGAGGGATACCGGGTGCCTTTTTTCTTCTTTCCTATCCATTCCACAATCTGATTTTTCACCACTAAATCCATCAGAAAATGAAACAGAACAAGAAAACCGTCCCAGCGGAACTGTCCTACTACGGGCTGTACCTGCTGGACTACCTGAGAAAATACCATCCCGACAAAGTTTCCGACACGTACCTTATTGCAGAGAGGGAGGAAGCTGCCGCCACCACCTTTGAAAAAGAAAGGTCGGCAGGAAGTACGGTCGAGTATGCCCACGAGGAAGCCATGCGCGTCCTGCTGCACGGGCTGCACTTCTCGCCCTACGCCCTGCTGCGCGAGGTCGTGGAAAACGAGTTCGCCGACGAGGTGGCGGAATCCGGCCGCGAGGCGTTCTGCAACGAGCTTTATCCCTACTTGACAAACCTGTTCGCCGGTTACGACACGTCGGACGACACCTTCGCCCTGTCGCCCGGACACGACCTGCTCTACACGGAGCTGGTGGGAACCGTCATGCTTTATCTGGAGTCCTATGGCGTTCAATAGGAAACAGAAGATGCGCGACAACATCGAGGCGGTACGCACGGCGTTCACGCTGGACCGGGAGCGGCGCACACCCACCGAGAGGGAACGTGCGCTATTAGAGCGTTACTGCGGCTTCGGGGGCCTGAAGTGCATCCTGAACCCGGCAAGGGAACTGGCGGACGCCGCGCGTTGGGCGAAGTCCGACCTCGAACTGTTCGCGCCTACGGTGGAACTGCACCGAATCATTAGAGAGAACAGCAAGGATGAAACGGAGTACAAACGCTACGTGGACTCGCTTAAAGCCTCGGTGCTGACGGCGTTCTACACCCCGAAAGCAATAACCGACACCATCGCGGACGTGCTGCACGACAAGAAGGTGCGCCCCAACCTCGTGCTGGAGCCGTCAGCGGGCATGGGCGCGTTCATCGGCTCGGTGCTGTCGGACAACCCGCAGGCGGAGGTGATGGCCTTCGAGAAAGACCTGCTGACGGGCAAGATGCTGGGACACCTGTACCCGCAGCAGAAGATACGCACGGAGGGCTTCGAGAAGATAGAAAAGCCGTTCCTGAACCGTTTTGACCTTGCCATATCCAACATCCCTTTCGGGGACATCGCGGTGTTCGACCCGGAATATGCCAACGGCTCGGTGTTCAAGAAGATAGCGGCAAGGAAGGTGCATACCTATTTCTTCCTGAAAGGGCTGGACGCGGTGCGTGACGGCGGCATCGTGGCGTTCATCACCTCGCAGGGGGTATTGAATACGGAAAGCAACGGCGGCACACGCTACATGATGACAAGGAAAGCGGACTTGGTGTCCGCCATCCGCCTGCCGAACAACCTGTTCACGGAAGATGCCAACACGGAGGTGGGGTGTGACCTGATAATCCTGCAAAAGAATGAAGGCAAGGAGGAACTTTCCGAGGAAGACAAGAGGTTGGGCGATGTGGTAAAGAGCAACCACACGAACATTGTTTCCAACGGGTATTTCCTCGACCACCCGGAACGCATCATCCATACCGACGCGAAAAGGGACACCGACCCTTACGGTAAGCCCGCTATGGTTTATACGCACAGCGGTGGTGTGGAGGGCATCGCAACGGATTTGTACCAAATGCTGTCGGCGGACTTGTCGGCACGGCTGGACTTGGAACGCTATAATGGCATCAAGGAAAAAAGGCAGGAGACTCGGCAGACGATTGTCGTACAACCTATGCAGACGGAGGCGAAAAAAGAAGAAAAGTCGGTACAGTTGAAAGCGGAACCGGTGCAAGCCGTGGCTCAGGAGGTGGAAAGCAAACGCCCCGAAGCCCCGGTTATGGACTTGTACGACCTGTTCGGCTACACGCAGGAAGAGCGGCGGTTGGCGGAACGGGGGCTGAAACCGGAACGGAAGAAAAGCGGTAAGTCCAAAGGGAAGAAAGCCGTACAGCCAACATTGTTCTCCCTCCCGAAGAGCGGAAAGGAGGAAGCGGCGAAAAAAGAAAGCGGAAAAGTGAAAGCCAAATCCACAGAAGCGGCTTCCGACATCACGTCCTTGACTCCGGAAGAAGCGCAGGAAATGGAGGAAATTATCCGCAACAGGATGGATGTGCCGCAAGCGTCCCGACAGGAAACCGTTTCTGCCACTTCACCCGATGTGAAAGACGCTTCCGAAACCACAGAGGACGATGACCCGGAGGATGCCATCTACCGCAGTCTGGACTGGGAGACCAACCCGCCCATCAACGGCTTCTATGAAATGATGATGTCGCTCACGCCGGAACGCCGGGCGGAACTGCGCCGCCTCGGTCGGGAGAAGATGGATGCCAATGCAGCCAAACAGGCGGAAAGGGCGGCGGAGGCGAAAAAAGAAGAAAGACAGGCTACGGAAATGGAGCAACCATCGTCCGTGCGCCCATTTTATCCCGTTGAGAACGGTTTTGAGGCGGAAGGGAAAGCGCAAATCGAGCGTGTGGAAAGGGAAATGCGCGAGGAAGAAGCCGCCTTGACACCCGAAGAACGGCAACGCCGGAAAGAGGAAGCGATGATGCCACGCCCGTTCAAGGGCATCATGGAGCCGCACTTGAAAGACGGCTCTCTGGTATGGGAACACACAGGCGGCGTCCGCTTCCAAATCGGGGTGCTGAGGGATGTCACCAGGTACGGGGCGACTTTCCAGCCGCTCGACATGGAGGGGATGCAGGCGCAGAAGGCACAGTTGTACATCGACCTGCGTAACACCTACGAGCGGCTCTACGTCCACGAAGCGGAGAACCACGAGGAAAACGCCCTGCTGCGCCGCAACCTGAACACCTACTACGATGAGTTCGTCATGCGCTACGGCAACCTGAACGCCAAGCACAACGCAAAGTTCATCCTGATGGACGCTTCGGGGCGCAACATGCTCTCGTTGGAGCGCGGCGAGGACGGGCAGTTTGTCAAGGCGGACATCTTCGACCGTCCCGTTTCCTTTTCGCAGGAAACATTGGTCGAAGTGGAATCGCCCGAAGAAGCCCTGTCCGCCTCGCTCAACCTGTACGGCGGCGTGAACCTGCCCTACATGGAATCCCTCTGCGACCTGCCGCAAGCGGAGATGCTGGAAGCCCTGAAAGGGCGGGTGTTCTACAACCCGTTGGCGGAGGGCTACGAGATTGCCGACCGCTTCATCGCCGGGAACGTGGTGCAGAAAGTCGCCGACGTGGAGGGCTGGATTAGGGAACACGAGGGACACGCAATGCTGCCGCAGGCGCAGGAGTCATTGGCGGCTTTGCGCGAGAATGTGCCCGAACAAATCCCCTTCGAGGACTTGGACTTCAACTTCGGGGAGCGTTGGATACCCACGGGCGTGTATGCCGCCTACATGAGCCGCCTGTTCGACACGGACGTGCGGATAACCTACTCGGAAAGCCTTGACGAGTATTCCGTGAACTGTGCCTGCAAGACGATGAAAATCACAGACGAGTTTCTGGTAAAGGGCTATTACCGCAACTACGACGGCATGAACCTGCTGAAACACGCGCTGCACAACACCTGCCCGGACATGATGAAAAGCATCGGCAAGGACGAAAACGGGAACGACATCAAGGTGCGCGACAGCGAGGGCATCCAGCTCGCCAACGCGAAGATTGACGAAATCCGAAACGGCTTCACCGAATGGCTGGAAGAACAGTCGCCGGAGTTCAAGAAACGCCTGACAGATATGTACAACGGCAAGTTCAACTGCTTCGTGCGCCCGAAGTACGACGGCTCGCACCAGAAGTTCCCGGGCTTGGACCTGAAAGGCTTGGGCATAAAGGACTTGTACCCCTCGCAGAAGGATTGCGTATGGATGGTGAAACAGAACGGCGGCGGCATAGGCGACCAGGAAGTTGGCGGCGGCAAGACGCTGATAATGTGCGTCGCCTCCTACGAGATGAAGCGTCTGGGCTTGGCGCACAAGCCGATGATTATCGGGTTGAAAGCCAACGTGAGGGAGATTGCCGAGACCTACCGCAAGGCTTACCCCAACGCCCGCATCCTCTACGCCTCGGAGAAGGACTTTTCCGCCGCCAACCGGGTGCGCTTCTTCAACGACATCAAGAACAACGATTGGGATTGCGTCATCATGTCGCACGACCAGTTCGGAAAGATCCCGCAGTCGCCGGAGTTGCAGCAGCGCATCTTGCAGGCGGAACTGGACACGGTGGAGGAAAACCTTGAGGTATTGCGTAGTCAGGGCAAGGACGTGTCACGCGCCATGCTGCGGGGCTTGGAGAAACGCAAGTTCAACCTGCAAGCCAAATTGGAAAAGGTGGAACACGCCATCAAGACGAGGGCGGACGACGTGGCGGACTTCAAGCAGATGGGCATCGACCACCTCTTTGTCGATGAGAGCCACCAATTCAAGAACCTGACGTTCAACACGCGCCACGACCGAGTGGCGGGGCTGGGCAACTCCGAGGGGAGCCAGAAGGCGCTGAACCTGCTGTTCGCCATCCGCACCATACAGGAACGGACGGGCAGGGATTTGGGAGCCACGTTCCTCTCCGGCACGACCATATCCAATAGCCTCACGGAGTTATATCTGCTGTTCAAGTACCTGCGCCCGAAGGCGTTGGAGAAGCAGGACATCCGCTGTTTCGACGCATGGGCGGCGATATTCGCTAAGAAGACGACCGACTTTGAGTTCAACGTAACGAACAGCATCGTGCAGAAGGAACGTTTCCGCTACTTTATTAAAGTACCCGAACTGGCGGCGTTCTACAACGAGATAACCGACTACCGCACGGCGGAGGACATTGGCGTGGAACGTCCGAAGAAGAACGAGATACTGCACCACATTCCGCCCACGCCCGACCAAGAGGTGTTTATCGGAAAGCTGATGCAGTTCGCCAAGTCCGGCGATGCGACTATCTTAGGCAGGCCGCCGCTGTCGGAAACAGAGGAAAAGGCGAAGATGCTCATCGCCACGGACTATGCCCGGAAGATGGCATTGGACATGCGCATGATTGACCCGAATTACGAAGACCACCCCGACAACAAGGCGAGCCATTGCGCCAAGATGATAGCGGAATACTATCATAAATACGATGCGCAGAGGGGTACGCAGTTCGTGTTCAGCGACCTCGGTACATTCCAGCCGGGCGGCGGATGGAGCGTCTATACCGAAATCAAGCGCAAGCTGGTGGAGGACTACGGCATACCCGCCCATGAAATCCGCTTCATTCAGGAGTGCAAGACCGAGAAGGCAAGGAAGGCGGTCATCGAGGCGATGAACGAGGGGCAGGTGCGTGTGCTGTTCGGATCGACGAGTATGCTCGGCACGGGTGTGAATGCCCAGCGCAGGGCGGTCGCCATCCATCACCTCGACACGCCGTGGCGGCCGTCCGACCTCGCCCAGCGTGACGGACGGGCGGTCAGGAAAGGCAACGAGATTGCCAAGCTGTACGCGGACAACAAGGTGGACGTCATCATCTATGCCGTGGAGAAGTCGCTGGACTCGTACAAGTTCAACTTGTTGCACTGCAAGCAGACGTTCATATCGCAGTTGAAGTCCGGCGCGATGGGCGCACGAACCATCGACGAGGGGGCGATGGACGAGAAGTCGGGCATGAACTTCTCAGAATACATGGCGATACTGTCGGGCAACACGGACTTGCTGGACAAGGCGAAGCTCGAAAAGAAAATCGCCTCGCTGGAGGGTGAGCGCAAGTCGTTCAACAGGGGCAAGCGCGATTCTGAACTGAAGCTGGAAAGCAAGACAACCGCTCTGCGCAACAACCAAGCCATTATCGCCGCCATGACGGAGGATTGGGAGAAGTTCACCGCTGCCGCACAGATCGACAAGGACGGAAACCGGCTCAACCTGATAAAGATTGACGGGCTGGACACCACCGATGAAAAGGCCATCGGAAAGCGGTTGCAGGATATAGCCAAGAACGCCACGACAGGCGGAGTACCCCAGCGTATCGGTGAATTGTACGGCTTCCCCATCAAGGTGGTGAGCGAGCGGACGCTCAGCGAGGGGTTGGAGTTCATCGACAACCGTTTCCATGTCGAGGGTAACTACAAGTACACCTACAACAACGGGCATTTGGCGATGGCGGACACCCATGCCGCCGCCTTGAACTTCCTCAATGCGTTGGAGCGTATCCCGGCGATTATCAAGCAGTACGAGGAAAAGAACGAGGTGCTGGAGCGTGAGATACCGCAGTTGCAGGAGATAGCGGGCAAGACGTGGAAGAAGGAGGAGGAACTGAAACAACTGAAATCCGAACTTTCCGCTCTTGACCGCAAGATACAGTTGGAACTGGCTCCTAAACAAGAGCCAGTACTGGAAGAAGACGGAAAGGGAAAAGAATCCCAGAAAGAAAGTCTCCATGCCGGGGTATCTCATGAAATCGTCCCGACTCCGCCATCAGACAGGCACACTTGGCATATCCGTCCGGAAATGCAAACGGAGGCACCTTTACCGCAGGTAAAGAAAGTGAGGATTTGAGGCGCTTGGATAAAAACAGTTAAGGGGCATACGGGAGGACAACCGTATGTCCCCGGCTCACTTATATTTTATCAGCAAAAAAAACGATTATTATGGCAACAATAAAAATCAAGTTCAGGTCCTCTTCGGTCGCAGGCAAAGAGGGCACGTTATGTTATCAAGTGATACACGGGCGGCAGACCCGCCTGATTAGTACGGGGTATAAATTGCACCTTTATGAATGGGACAAGGAAGCGGGCAAAATCCGCAGCGTGAAAGGCAATCCGGACCGGGAACGCTATCTGGAAGCCTTGCGTTTCCGTATGGAGGAAGACCAGAAACGGTTGAACGGCATTATCCGGAAGCTGGAACAGTCAGGGAAACTTTCTTCCGAGCAGATAGTCCTTGCCTATCACAGTCCGGAAGGACATGACGACTGTTTCTTTGTCTATGCCCGGAAAGTCATCGACCAGACCAAACGCATGGGGAAAGAGCGGACATCCGAAGTCTATGCCAGTTCACTCAACAGTTTCATCCGTTTCCGGGGCGAAGCGGGAGATGTACCTTTGGATGCGATGGATTCCGTCATGATGATGGAATACGAGGCTTACCTGAAGCAGAACGGGAAATGCCCGAATACGGTATCTTTTTACTTGCGCAATCTGCGTACCTTATATAATAGGGCATCGGAGGAAGGATTGGTGGAAAACCGCAGTCCGTTCCGCCATGTCCATACGGGAGTTGAGAAGACGGTCAAAAGGGGCGTATCCTCAGAAATCATCGGACGGATCAAGAATCTGGATTTGGAATTATATCCGGCCTTGGCTTTCGCCCGGAACCTGTTCCTGCTCTGCTTTTATCTTCGCGGCATGTCTTTCGTGGACTTGGCTTTCTTGAAAAAGAAAGATTTGCAAAACGGCGTGCTTGTCTATCGGCGGCACAAGACCGACCAACAGCTTTGCATCAAATGGGAGCAGCCCATGCAGGAAATTGTCCGGAAATACACAAATCCGGATTCTCCTTACCTTCTTCCCATCATCAAGGTGCCGGGAGAAAAGGAAAGACGGCAATACCTGAATGCCTCGCATGTGATGAACAAGCGGTTGCAAAAGATTGGCCGGATGGTTGAATGTCCCATCAAGCTCACGTTTTATGTCGCAAGGCATGGGTGGGCCAGCATCGCCAAGAGTCAGAATGTGCCCGTGCCTGTCATCAGCGAGGCGTTAGGGCATGATTCGGAAGATACGACCCGCATCTATTTGGCCCTACTGGATTCTTCGGTGGTGGACAAAGCCAACAGCAAGGTCATCCGGTCTATTGGCAGATAAGAATGATTGGGTACCCCCAAACACATTTTGTAAGTTGAGAGATTCCCCTTGAACCTTTCCCGTTCAGGGGGATTTTTGTTGGACAAAGTGGTAAATCTCTCTTTAAGAGATGTTTCGCACGCCGCAAAATTACAAAAAATACTGCAATCCACACAGGATGAATCCTGAAAATTACGTTTTGGGCGAACCTTCCCACAGGATTTGTTCGACAAAAGAAGAAGAATTGTTTGACAAATAAAAGTGTATGAATTAACAAACTGTTTATTTTCAAATAAATAGCAGGTTGGATACATCTCTTAAAGAGAGATGTACCGATTCAAGGCCTGAGAGCGCGATGTACATTCTGTAGTGGTAGCCTCATTAAAGGTACAGCTATCCTTTGTATATAAGCGGATTAGGGGGGGAATAAAATGCGAATCGACAAGAAAACCGTTGGGAAAAAGGCTTGGCGGTAGAAAGTGGATTTGTTCGACAAATCGGTGTATCTCTCCGTAAGAGATGTATTTCGCATGCAAAGTTACACACAATTGTTGGGAAAACGGTGATAAATACCAAAAAAGTTAAGAAATGAATAGTTTCCAATACGTCCTTAAAAAGGATTTGTCGAACAGTTGTTTGACAAATTGTAATTATTACATTTTATACTTCATTGGATATCACCTAATTATCTCCAATTGCTAAACATGATACATCTCTTACGGAGAGATGTACCGATAATGTACATGATTTCGAGTCTACCAAAGTACGATTGAGGTCATGCCGAAATAAGATAATGATAGCATATATAATGCTGGGGAATTTCCCCGAACTTTTGGATAATACCGTTGTAACTACATGTGTTTCAATATATAATAAACACTTGGAGGAGTCGGAAATGTATCCCTTCACCAACTAAGGCGTAAGGCTATCCATTTATTATCATGGACGAAATACTACCTATAGAGGATAAACTGCACTGGTATGCCATGCGTGACCTCAAACGCAGACATGCCAAATTGCCCGCCTACAAGATGTTCGAGAACTTGAAGGTGCAGTGTTTCACTCCTATGGTGCATCGTTTGGTCGTAGTTGGTGGCAAGCGGGTGGATCAGGAAGTGCCTTTCATGCAGGACTTGCTTTTCGTGAAAGACACGAGGGAGCATCTTGATGCCATTGTGGAGAGTACCCCCAAGCTTCAATACCGTTACAAGCTCGGTGTACAGCACACTCCTATCATCGTCCCTGTCGCAGATATGGAACGTTTCATCAAGGCGGTAGAAGCCAGTGATAATCCTAAGTTCTATTCCCCTGACGAGGTGACACCGGAGATGAGAAACCGGAAAATCCGCATCATCGGCGGGCAGTTGGACGGATATACGGGCACATTGGTGACCACACGTGGTTCGAAGACAAAAAGGCTGCTGGTGGAACTGCCCACCTTGTTGGCTGCCTCCATAGAAGTAGAAGCGGAGTATATTCAGCTTATTCCATGAGGATATGAACCGATTGTAAATTTTTCCCTAACAAACAGGAAAAATCAATCCCCCTTGCGACCGAAAACTAATGCTATTATAAATTGATTTAATCACAATTTCAATGAACAGGTTCGGCATAGAGCTTGGCAAGTTGATGGAGAATCATCTGTCAGACATACTTTTCAGTGAGCGTTCCAATAGAGAGCATATTCATCTGTACCGTGTTGATAATTATTGGGTGGCATTCGAACGTTCTGCTTTTCACCTTTGTCACATCTATACGAAATCGGTTATTAATGCGATGAAAGTGTTTCGTGTGCCCCTCCCTATTGTTGTGACAAGTGTAGAGGACAGGGAAATGCCATTTGCCGTAGGTGACATGGAGTGTATGAAAAGAACATTTGTAGAAAGGATATACAAGACAGGAAAGCCAGTTGACGGCAAATCATTCAATGAATGGCACTACCAAAACACCATAGTATTTCAAGACACAGGCTATAGAAGGTCTTAAACAAAGAAAAATCAGGAATATGAGTATAAATAAAGTATTTTACATCTTGCTCATTGTCGCAAGTACAGTGACACTGGGCTCGTGCGGTTCTTCCAAGGAAGTAGTTTATTTCCAGGATTTGAGACCCGGGGAAACAGAAATCAAGTTGCCTGAAGTGAAAGCCATTACAGTCCGACCGGAGGATAAGATTTCCATTATCGTCAACAGCCGTGACCCCCAGTTGACGGACTTGTTCAACCTGCCTTATGTGTCCAGGCAATTGGGTCAGTCTTTAAGGACAAATGGCGTGACGGCTTCAAGCAATCAAGGAGTATCCGCTTATACCGTAGATGCCAACGGTAAGATAGATTTTCCTGTACTTGGCAAGATACACGTGGCCGGAATGAAGCGGGAAGAAATCGCCGAATGTATCAAGAACGAATTGATAAAGGAGAATTTGGTGAAAGACCCTGTCGTGACCGTGGAATTTGCCAATCTCTGCATATCCGTGTTGGGCGAGGTGAACAGTCCGGGACGTTTCAGCATTGACCGGGACAGGCTGACCATACTCGATGCACTCAGCATGGCAGGCGACCTGACCATCTACGGAAACCGTTCCAAGGTGATGGTGTTACGGCAAGAAGGGGATGTGCAACGGGTGTACGGACTGAACCTCACTTCCGGCGAACACATCTATTCTTCACCCGCCTATTATCTGCAACAGAATGACGTGGTGTATGTGGAACCCAATGAAGTGAAAGCCCGTCAATCTACCGTCAACGGCAACAACGTGCGTTCCACCTCGTTCTGGATTTCGCTGGCATCGTTGCTGACTTCTGTGGCCATCCTCATTTTTAATTAATCACGTCCAATCTAAATATTGTATATCGTGGCAACTCAAAACAATATATCCAAACCTAAACAGGCGGATGACTTTATCCGTATACAAGATTTGTTCTACCTCTGTCTCAACAAGTGGTATTGGTTCGTCATATCGTTGGCTGTTACCGTCGGAGTGGCTGTCGTCTATCTTTTGACCACCCCGCCGGTATATACCCGTTCAGCATCGCTCCTTATCAAAGAGGATTCCAAAGGGAACTCATTGGGTGATGCGGCTGGTCTGATGGGAGACTTCGACCTCTTCCAGACCAACACCAACGTAAACAATGAAATACAATCGTTGCAGTCTCCTGCGGTAATGCTTGATGTGGTGAAACGCCTTCATTTGGACATCAGTTATCACACGGACGGAGGGTTTTACAAGAAAGTCTTGTATGGTCGAGATTGCCCCTACACGGTAGACTTTAACGAATTGCAAGACAACGAGAGCGTGGCTTTTACCATTAACCCCGGTCTTGATGGCCAAGTACTTCTGACGGATTTTTCTCGTAATGGTGAAGATGTGGCAGGAAAGATAACGGCTGTGTTGAATGACACAGTTGACGCCCCTATCGGAAAACTTGTTGTAAAGGTTGCGAACGATTCCGCCACCCATGATTCACCTGTTTATGTCTCACGCAGAGGATACCAAGATGCCACAGGCGACTATGCTTCCAACTTGTCAGTTACGTTGAGTGATGAGAAATCCACTGTCATCAATCTGTCATTCAAAGACGTGTGCATCCAACGGGCGGAGGATGTGCTGAATACGGTGATAGCCGTTTACAATGAGAACTGGATAAAGGACAAGAATCAAATCGCAGTTAGTACCTCGGCTTTCATTAGTGACCGTCTCGGTGTGATTGAGCAGGAACTTGGCAATGTGGATGAAAACATCTCCTCTTACAAGAGCGAACACCTTCTGCCCGATGTACAGGCCGCTGCCAGCATGTATATGGAACAGAGCAGCGAGACCAATGCGCAAATTCTGGCATTGAACACGCAGCTTTCCATGGCACGGTATATCCGCAATTACCTCACCAATTCCACCAGCAAGAACCAGCTGCTTCCGGCCAACTCGGGCATTGAAAGCCCTGGCATCGAGCAACAAATCCTGGCTATCCTGCGGGATATTAAGAAAGATATTGACAACGGGGAACAGCCGGGGGAAGCTGTGACCGCCGCTATGTTCCAAGCCATGCGGGACGCACTGGCGGAACAGAAACAAAAACCGCTTTCCATTGACGATGTAACGGCGATGATAGCCGGACAGATCGGACAGCTTGCACCGATGGACGAGGAAACCGCCGACCTGTTTCAGCGGTTAGTAAAGAAAATGATTGAACAGGCAGAGAAATAAATGTAGGAGAATATTAGAAAATGGGAAAAAGCAACTCGTACTATATGCAGCTTCATGTAGAAGCACTGTTTACAATGAATGAAAAGAACGAACTTATGACTATAAGGGAACCATGGGACTCCACTTCACAGCCGGCTCCCCGCTTCTATTTGACAAGACCACTTTACGAAAAACCACATGCTTATTTTCGCGCTGACGTACCGAAAGAATTAAGAGAAAAACTACAATCAATTACCAACAGAGAGCCAGTACTGATGCTGCCGAATGAATCACCTATTTATGATAAAGAATATCGGCAACTATTAGGAGAAAGTAAGATTTCAGAAGATGCTTGTTTTTGGCTTCCTGAACAGCCAAAGTTAAAAGCCTGCTTACTCACTAAAGACAACATTGAGCCTCAGATGAGCCACTATTTTCCCTGGCTACCTGAAGAGTTGCTGGATGTTCCCTTTTGCGCTGCTTATTTGGAAGATTCTCAAGTCGTATCTATTTGTCGTAGTGTTCGGATTATTCTTGAGGCAGAGGAAGCGGGAATTGAAACGGCTGAACTTTACAGAAGAAAAGGGTATGCATTCCACACACTTGCAGAATGGGCAGAAGCAGTTAGACGAAATGGTAGTATTCCTTTGTATAGTGCGTCCACTTCTAACTTAGCCTCTTTAGGTTTAGCAAAAAAGGCAGGCGGCATTTTCTTTGGTAACGGTTTTTGCGTTTGCTGATTTATGGTTTTGGGGTATAATAAACTGTTTGAAGAAGAAAAGAAGCGGCTAAAATAGATTGCGGAGAAGTTGGACTTGCCGAAAAATCCAAACCCACAGCGGGGACGGAAAAAGAAATAGAGAACAGCAAATCGAAATAGGAGGAGTGAAAATGAACCAAGGAAGAATTATTGTGATTACAGGTTCGCCGGGAACAGGAAAGACAACAATTGCGTCGATTGTCGCAAAAGAATCGAACATGGATAAATCTGTGCATATGCACACAGACGACTTTTTCCATTATTTAAGCAAAGGAGCAATACCGCCGCATTTACCAGAGTCCAACGAACAAAATTTAGTTGTTATTGAAGCCTTTTTAGAAGCTGCAAAGCGCTATGCCCGCGGTGGATATGATGTAATTGTAGATGGAATTGTAGGGCCGTGGTTTTTAGAACCATGGAGAGCCCTTGTTCGAGAAGATTATGAAGTACACTATATTGTTTTAAGGGCCAGTAAAGAAGAAACTATGAAGCGAGCTGTGGAGCGCTCAAAATTAGACAGAAAAACAAATGTTGAATTAGTAGAAACCATGTGGGAGCAATTTTGCAATCTGGGAATATATGAATCGAATGTTATAGATACGACCACTTATTCCATTCAAGAAACTGTTTCCGCAGTACAAGAAAAAATCGCAAGTAGGGCAGCGTTGTTGTCTTAGATTTTTTTGCTTTTTTGTGGTATATTATCCTCAGACAGAGCTAAAGGAGAGAGCGGAACATGAAAAGCGATTATTCAAAAGAAAGCATCACAGAGTTTTTAAGCCGAAAGTACGGTGAGGATATAAGGCTTTTTCCGATAAAAGAAGGGCAGGAGTCACAGGCGTATTGGTTTTCGCGTGGCGGCAGAGAATATGTCGTGCGCATAAATTCAAATATGGAAGGCTTCAAAAAAGACAAATACGCCTATGAGCACTTCCGCTCGGATAGAGTTCCTATTCCAGAGGTTGTTGAAACAGGCAACTTTGACGGCACGCACTACTTCTGCATCAGCGTAAAAGCGGACGGGATTACATATGAGGACTCCGATGAAGAAACGGTTGTGCGACTGCTCGGCGATATTACGGATGTAACCGAAGCAATATCGCGAACCGATATATCAGGCACTTCCGGCTGCGGCGTGTTTGACAGCGATACGGGAAACGCTCCGTTTTACAGCTGGAGAGAATATCTTGCGGAGGTATTCGAGAGAGACTGGACGGCGGTAAGCAGGAGCTATGTTAACCTCTCACTCATCGACGAGCTTCTCGCGGCATATCGTGAGCTTATATCTTATTGCCCGGAAGAAAGAGCGCTGTTCCACGGGGATTTCGGCTCGAATAATGTTATCGTAGGCAAAAAATCGAGGATAAGTGGCGTTATAGACTGGGACTGCGCGGCTTACGGGGACTTTCTTTACGACATCGCGACCGCGTATTTTTGGCGGACATGGCTCATGTGCATGGAAAAAACTGCGGCGTATTGGGAGAGAAAATACTCTCACCTGCCGAGATATACCGAGCGAATTTTATGCTATGAGCTGCGGATAGGGCTGACGGAAATATACGAAAACGCTGTCGAAAACGATACTGAGACAACAGAGTGGCTTCAAAACAGGTGCCGCGAGATTTTGAGAGAATACAGACAAAGAAAGGCATGATAAAATGAGAATACTGTTCACAGGCTTTGACCCGTTCGGGGGAGAGAAAATCAATCCTGCGGGAGAAGCCGTAAAAATGATGAAAAACGAAATACAAGGCGCGGAAATTTTAAAGCTCGAAGTGCCGACGGTGTTTGGAAAGGCAGGAGAGGTTCTTAAAAAAGCGGTGGAGCAATACAGACCCGACGCGGTGGTGTGCGTAGGTCAAGCCGGAGGGAGAGCCGCCATTACTCCCGAGATGATAGCCGTGAACATAATGGACGCGCGCATTCCCGACAACGCCGGAAACAAGCCGTGCCACGAGCTTATAATAAAAGAGGGAAGAGAAGCGTATTTTTCCTCACTTCCGGTGAAGGATATCGAGAAAAATCTAAATGATAACGGAATTCCGTCGTCGGTATCGTATGGAGCGGACAACGAGTAAAAGAGTGACCGCCGAGATAACCCATTGCTCGGCGGTGTTCCTTTCCAAGTTAATTGCGTGATATAGATTGAAAAGTGGATAGATTTATGATATAGTGGATAAATTTATGATATAATGAGTTATCAACAAATCGGAATTTGTGGAGGTAAAATATAGATGAATCAAGGTAGAATTATTGTAATCACAGGTGCGCCGGGGACAGGAAAAACTACAACGGCATCTGCTGTTGCAAAAGAATCAGATTTGGAAAAGTCTGTGCATATGCACACAGATGACTTTTATCATTATTTGAGTAAAGGGGCAATACCACCGCATTTGCCAGAATCAAATGAGCAAAATTTGATTGTCATTGAAGCGTTTTTAGAAGCTGCGAAGCGATATGCTCGTGGGGGATATGATGTAATTGTTGACGGTATTATCGGACCGTGGTTTTTAAAGCCGTGGCAAAGTCTTGTTCGGGAACATTATGAGGTGCATTATATTATTTTAAGGGCAAGTAAGGAAGAAACCTTAAAGCGGGCTGTTGAACGCTCAAAGTTAGACCGAAAAACAAATATCGAATTGGTAGAAACAATGTGGGAGCAATTTTGCAATCTGGGAATATATGAATCGAATGTTGTAGATACGACCAATTATTCCATTCAAGAAACTGTTTCCGCAGTACAAGAAAAAATCGCAAGTAGGGCA
>ERZ1026988.186-NODE-186-length-30224-cov-5.707017_pt1 | contig 30224 bp, 23 predicted proteins | sample MGYA00519291_ERZ1026988 | MGnify/ENA primary metagenome ERZ1026988 (study PRJEB26926, sample SAMN06164795) | human gut metagenome | biome: ENVO:00009003; feature: ENVO:2100002; material: ENVO:00002003 | host: Homo sapiens | place: USA | collected 2012 ... | reverse complement strand
GTTTAATTTATGATAATTTTTTTTTCAGCCTAATTGAAAGATTATACCTTTGTCCCGTGATTTCAACAAAAAGAGATTGACGGCATGTATAAACTTTATTTTTTCCTGTTTTTCGTTGTTCTTTGTTCATCTTGCAGTAAGAAGTATAAAATAGAAGGGATGTCTTCTGTTTCGATGCTGGACGGCAAGATGCTTTTTGTCAAGGTACGGGAAGGTGATCGGTTGGTTGCTATTGATTCGGCTGAGGTGGTTCACGGAGCGTTTAAGATGAAAGGCAATGTGGATTCAGCGGCCTTAGCTTTGCTGTATATGGATGACAACCGGATTATGCCTTTTGTGCTTGAACAGGGAAATATTTCTATTCAGATAGATAATGTGCGTACGCAGATTAAAGGAACGCCTTTAAACGACTGCTTTAATGAATTTATCATGAGGCAAAACTCCCTTGATGACCAGACGGCTGACGTGGAATATGAAGAAAGCCGTATGATTATGGATGGAACTTATGCGACTCATGAGCAAGATAGAATTGCTCAGCGAAGAGAAGATTTGTTTAATGAGCGGAACGAGCTGGTTAAAAACTTCATTCAGAATAACTATCATAATGTTTTAGGCTCAGGTGTCTTTATTTTGATAGTCAATAATATGCCTTTCCCTTTTCTTACTCCGGTGATGGAGGAAATTATAGACAAGGCTCCCGATTCGTTCCGAAACAATCCACTGATAAAAGAATATGTCTTGTCTGCCCGCCGTAACATGGAAAAGATGCGGGCGATGAACTGATTTCTGACGGTCACGTGTCAGCCAGGCTTCTGTTCACTGCTTTACGCAGCAGGCATATAATGAAAAAGTTTTTAAGATGAATGTAGCGATTGAAGAAAGCTGGAAAGAAGTGCTTTCACCCGAATTTAAAAAAGATTATTTTATTCGTCTGACCGATTTTGTCCGTCAAGAGTATCAGACGACAACGGTATACCCTCCGGGAAAACTTATTTTTAATGCGTTTAATCTCTGTCCTTACCCCAAAGTGAAGGTGGTGATTATCGGACAAGACCCATATCACGGACCGGGGCAGGCTCACGGCTTGTGTTTTTCGGTGAACGACGGAGTTCCTTTTCCTCCTTCTTTACAGAATATATTTAAAGAGATACAGAGTGACCTAGGCAGTCCGATACCGGAAACCGGAAATTTGACGCGCTGGGCTGAACAGGGAGTCTTGATGCTCAATGCCACTTTGACGGTCCGCGCCCATCAGGCAGGATCACATCAGCGCAGAGGCTGGGAAGAGTTTACCGATGCAGCTATCCGCGCTTTGGCTGAAAACAGAGAGCATCTGGTTTTTATCTTGGGGGGAGCCTATGCACAAAAGAAAGGAGCATTCATCAGCCGTGACCGTCACCTGGTGTTGACTTCTGTCCATCCTTCTCCTTTATCGGCTTATCATGGATTTTTTGGCAATAAGCATTTCAGCCGGGCGAATGCCTATTTGGAAGCACATGGCGAGACGCCCATTGTATGGTAAAAACTCCGTATGAAATAAAAATCTGTTTTATATAGTTTGCTTTATGATGAGCAGGGACAATATAAAACAGATTTTCTTTTTTTATGCATTTAAACTGACCATTTCCTGCAATACGCTGACGGCTGAGGCTACATCGTGTATTTCCTTCATGACCATGCTGCGCTTTCCGTTTTGTTCACGCAGGTTGCAGTTGCGCGGATATTTTGCCATGTATTCAATTACTTTGCCGAAAGCCTTGCTTTGATAATAGGGGCTTTCCAAGTTGCTCACAAAATACAAGGTCATCCGGTCTGCTTTTAATATGACTTTCTCTATACCCATGCGTTTAGCTAAGCGGCGCAAGGGAACGATACGGGTAAGTTCTTCCGTTTCCGGCGGAATCTTTCCGAACCGGTCTATCAGCCTTGCTTTAAAATCCTCTACCTCCTTGTCGAGTTCCAGCTTGTCGAGTTCGCGATAAAGCAACATGCGTTCGCTGCTGCTGGGGATATATTCATTGGGAAAGAGCAGTTCAAGGTCGCTTTCCACCGTACATTCATCCACAAATTCTTCTCCGCTGATTTTTTCTTCACCAGCTTTGATTTCTTCGGCATAAAGGTCGGCAAACTCTTCATTCTTCAGCTCTTTTACCGCTTCTGCCAAGATCTTCTGATAAGTTTCATATCCCAAGTCGGCAATAAATCCGCTTTGTTCGGCTCCCAGCATGTTTCCGGCTCCGCGGATGTCCAGATCCTGCATGGCAATATGGATGCCGCTTCCCAAATCACTGAAGTTTTCAATAGCCTGTAAGCGTCGTTTCGCTTCGGGAGTCAGTGAAGTAAGGGGAGGAGCAAGTAGGTAGCAAAAGGCTTTCTTGTTGCTTCTGCCTACACGCCCACGCATTTGGTGTAAATCGCTCAAACCGAAATTTTGTGCCTGATTGATGATAATTGTGTTGGCATTAGGTATATCAATTCCGCTTTCAATAATGGTAGTGGCGAGCAATACATCATAATCATAGTTCACGAAATCGAATATGATTTTTTCCAACTCTTCCGGCTGCATTTGTCCGTGACCGATGCACACACGGCAGTCGGGGATGTTACGCTGAATCATCATCTTCAGTTCCATCAAGTTTTGTATGCGGTTATTTACAAAGAACACCTGTCCGTTTCGGCTCATCTCAAAATTAATGGCTTCGCTGATAATCTCTTCATTAAACGTATGTACTTCCGTTTGAATGGGGTAGCGGTTGGGAGGGGGTGTTTGAATGACCGACAAGTCACGTGCCCCCATGAGTGAAAACTGAAGGGTGCGCGGTATGGGGGTGGCAGTCATGGTTAGCGTATCTATATTTACTTTAATCTGTCGCAGCTTCTCTTTTACACTGACGCCGAACTTCTGCTCTTCATCGATGATGAGCAGTCCCAAGTCTTTAAACTTTACACTTTTCCCGATGATTTTATGCGTTCCGATTAAAATATTAATCTGTCCGTCGGCTAATTCTTTCAGAATACGTGATGTATCTTTTGCTGTTCGTGCCCGGCTCAGATAGTCCACCTTGCAAGGCATTCCTTCCAGTCGTTTGCGGAATGTCTGAAAATGCTGATAGGCCAATACAGTCGTCGGTACGAGCACAGCCACCTGCTTATTGTCTGCAACAGCCTTGAAAGCAGCGCGTATAGCCACTTCCGTCTTGCCGAATCCCACATCGCCGCAAACCAGACGATCCATGGGTCGGTCGCTCTCCATATCAGCCTTTACGTCTTGAGTAGCTTTAAGCTGATCTGGGGTATCTTCATAAAGGAAGCTTGCTTCCAGCTCATGCTGTAAAAAACTGTCGGCACTGTATTGGAATCCCTTTTCCTGCTTGCGTTGTGAGTATAACTTAATCAAGTCGCGGGCAATATCCTTGATTTTAGCCTTGGTACGGTCTTTCATTTTTTCCCAGGCTCCCGTTCCCAATTTGCTGATACGGGGCTGTTCGCCTTCCTTTCCTTTATACTTGGAAATTTTATGTAGGGAGTGGATGGAAACAAAAACCACATCGTCATTTTGGTAAATCAGCTTGATGACTTCTTGCGTGGTATTTCCGTTAGGGATGCGCACTAATCCTGCGAATTTTCCAATGCCATGGTCAATATGAACCACGTAGTCACCCGGTTCAAACTGGTTGAGTTCTTTTAAAGAGAGTGCCACTTTTCCGCTGCGTGCTTTGTCGCTCCGCAGGTTGAATTTATGGAATCGGTCGAAAATCTGGTGGTCGGTAAAGAGACACATCTTGAGGGTGTGGTCAATAAATCCTTCATGCAGCGTGTGATCTACAGCCTTGAAGGAAATCTGGTCTTTACGCTCGGCAAAGATGTCGCGCAGACGGTCGGTTTGCTTTACACTGTCTGAACAAATGTAGATGGTGTAATTGCGTTGCAGATAATCGGTCAGCGTGCTGGCTACCAAGTCAAAATTCTTATGAAAAATCGGCTGGATGGAAGTTTGGAATTGCAAGGTTGCCTGTGGAGTTCCTACGGCTTTGTGTCCAAAGTCAATGCGCTTAAAATCCAGTGCACGTACCGTAAATTCACCTCCATCTATCAGTTTCCTTTCCAGATTCATCCGTTCTGTCTGCTCGCCCTCATAGGCAGCTAAGGCTTGTGGTGAAAGACTTTCATCGTGGATGGCTTGAATACGCTCCTTTATCCATAATAAATCTTTTACCCAAAGTAAGGTGTCTTGGGGAATGAATTCAAGAAAGCTGATTTCATTTTCAGTGGCTTGTCCTAACTCAGGCACAATGCTGACGGAGTTTTTCTTTTCTTTTGATAATTGGGTTTCTACTTCAAATGTACGTATGCTGTCTATTTCATCTCCAAAGAAATCAATGCGGTACGGGTATTCAGAGGCAAACGAGTAGACATCGAGTATGCTTCCGCGCATAGCAAACTGTCCGGGTTCATACACGTAGTCAACGTGTTCAAAGCCATAGTCTGTCAACTTTTTCGTGATTGCTTCGGTTTCGTATTGCTTACCTGTTGCCAGGGTTAAGGTTTGCTGGTTTAAGGTTTGTCGGGAAACGACCTTTTCGGCGAGTGCTTCCGGATAGGTGACAATGCTTACCGGTTCGTTTTGTTCCAGTTTGCTGAGCACTTCAGTACGTAAAATTTCATTGGCAGCATCTTTTTGTCCGTATTTGATGGCGCGGCGGTAAGAAGAAGGGAAAAACAAAACATGCTTGTCGCCGTTTGCCTGCACGATGTCATGATAGAAATAACCAGCCTCTTCGCTGTCATTCAGCAAAAAAACAGAGGTGAAAGGTTTGTTTTCTATAAAGGATGAGGCAAAAAAGGAGGCGCATGAAGCATTCATGCCTTTTAAATAAATAGTCTTTATCTCGTTGTCTTCCAAGAGTGAAGACAGTCCCGGAAGAGCCGGGTGCTTGGTATAGATTTGTTGAAGCTCTTTTATTGTCATTGTTATCTGGATAATGGTGCAAATTTATAAAATAATTACTACATTTGCATGTTTCACACAGACATAATCCTTATAAAAATGTACGAAGATATTATTCGACTGTTAGATAATAAAAGGCTAAAAGAGGCTTTGGATAAACTGGAAGCCTTGGTTGCTAAGGCTGAAAATTGGGAAATGGGGTCGGAAGTGGAAAGACTGAAAACCACTTATGGCTATATGTTGCAGTATGCAATTCAGGGGGTGAAAGATCCGGGGCGGAATGAAATGTATCGTGGCTTGTGCCGACGGGCTTATGAGTTGGCCTCTCAAGCTTCATTTTCTCAAAGCTGCAAAACGGGCAGTAAGCATATATCGTATAAATACCAGAATTTCAAGCGTGTGCCGCCTCATACGTATGGGGAGCTCTGTATGATGCTGGAGTCGGTAACTGAAGAAGCAGGTATGCTGACCTTGACCGTAAATAATGAAGAGGAGCAGAGAAAGCAGCAAAAAGATTTGGCTCTTCGGAGAGAAAAGGCTATTGATGAATTGTTTGACCGGACTTGGGTTTCCGACGGATGGACAGAGGAGGAATATAAAGAAGCAGGAGACTTTTTACGCTCTGTGCTTGTTCCGGAAAATGACATTGCCGTGTTGGTGAGTGCCGTAACGTTAAATCTGTTAGAGGTATTCGACGTGCGCAAGTTGCAGTTTTTGCTGGAAGCTTGTATGGTGCGGAAGGAGGCGGTAATCAGGCAGCGTGCGTTGGTTGGCATAGTGTTGACCTTCCCTCTTTATGCCGATTGGATTGTTATGTATCCGGAGCTGACTTCGGCATTGAAGGCGTTTGAGGAAAATCATGAAATTGTAGATAGGCTGCATAATATTCTCATTATTTTGCTGTTGTCGCGTGAGACCGAGAAAATTGACAAGAAAATGCGTGAGGAGATTATTCCGGAAATGTTGAAAAATCCCAAGTTGAATAAGACCGACTTTAAAGTTTCAGACTTGGAAGACTTAGAGGATTTGAATCCGGAGTGGGAGTCCGGGATGGAGAAAGTCAGCGAAAAGATCCGTGAATTGGGCGAATGGCAGATGGAGGGGGCAGATACCTATATGGGTACCTTTGCTCCGTTGAAGCATTATCCTTTTTTCAGACAGGCTTCACACTGGTTTTATCCGTTTGATAAATGGGTCCCGGAAATAGCTTCTACTTTTTCTGATGGGCAAATCGACGATAGGTCGTTTTTAGGCGTATTGCTTCAGATGCCGTTTATCTGTAATTCAGATAAGTTCTCTGTTTGTCTGGTAATGAATTCTGTACCGGAAGAGCAGCGTCAGATGTTGACCATGCAGTTAGGTGGGCAAGATGATATGTTGAAAGAGACTTTTAACGGACAGAAGGCCATTTCGACGGAGAATGGTTTGGCGCAAGCTGTCAGTCGGCAATATATCTATGATTTATATCGCTTCTTTAAATTGTGGATGTTCAGGCATGAGCAACGTGACCTCTTTGCTGTACATCAGGATTACTGGAATTGCCCGTTGCTGCGTCCTTTATTCTTAAAAGATAAATATCAAAGAAAATTGGCGGACTATCTGTTCTCAAAAGGCTACTATGAAGAGGCTGCTCAACTGTATGGTGAAATGGTGGATGCAGCAGATGGTGCAGGGGATGCCGAGCTGTGGCAGAAATTAGGCTTTTCTCTTCAAAAGGGGAGAAGATATGATAAGGCAATTCGTGTATATAAGCATGCAGATGTATTAAAACCTAATCACAGTTGGACTTTAAAGCATTTGGCGCAGTGCTGTAAGCGTGTTGGAGATTATGAGTCGGCAGTCAATTATTTCTGTATGGTAGAACAGATGCAGCCGGAAAACCTGCATGTGCTGACGCAGATCGGACAGTGTATGGCTAAAAACGGTCAATACAAAGAGGCTTTGTCTTATTTCTTTAAAGTGGAGTATTTGAATGAAGTTCCTGTTGGGGCTTGGCGTGCCATTGCCTGGTGTTATTTTATGACTGGAAAGCCGGAGGATGCGCTGCGGTTTTATGACAAACTGCAAAAAACAGAAGATATGCAAGCGGCCGATTGGTTGAACAGCGGGCATGTGTATTTGGTTCAGGGGAATTGGGTTGAAGCTGTACGTTGCTACCGAAAGGCAAAAGATTTGTGTGATTCTTCTGATTCATTTTTTACACTTTATCATGCCGATAGAGAAGTGTTGTTACAGCAAGGAATATCAGATACGGATATTTGTTTGATTCCTGATTTGCTTGATGCGGCATATTGATGTTGTTGGTTGTCTGTGGTGTATTTATCTTGTTGCTCATCCGGATTTTAATAGAAAGAGACGATGGGAAAAAGAAATTCTGTGGAAGGCATTTCTCAAAATTTGATAACCGATAAAAAGAAAGATTGTAATAGAATTTAATAAGTCTGGAAGTTTTAGATGCATTCACAACCTATTGCAGATGTGTGAGTAAACTTCCGATAATATATAATATCAAGAACATGACTCCTGAAGAAAAAGCAAGAATAAAAATCGATCAGTGGTTTGCCGATGCTGGTTGGAAAGTAATCAACAGGGAGGATTACGAACCTACCTGTACAGCAGTAGCTATACGAGAAGGTTTATTGAAAGGGAATCTTGAAGCGGATTATTTCCTTTTCATTAACGGGAGGGCAGTAGGGGTACTTGAAGCTAAACGAGAAGAGACAGACGCTTTTGCTTCAAAAGTTTGCGGTCAGGCAACTCTATATGCAAAAAGTGTCCCCAATATTTATCAGGTATATCAAAAGCCACTGCCTTTTATCTTTACTTCAAATGGAAAAGAATTATATTTCTGTGATTTCCGTGAATCAGATTCTTATTTCAGGCAGATAATGACAATCCCTACGCCACATGAATTGGTTAAGAAGCTGGGGATTGAGGATACATTTGCGGGACTTCCGACATTGAAAAAGAAGGGGCTCCGTAATTGCCAGTATGAAGCGGTGACAGAACTTGAAAAGAGTTTCCGTGCCGGGCAAAATCGGGCGTTGATGGTTCTTGCCACCGGTGCGGGTAAAACATATACGGCTTGTCTTGCTGCCTACCGAATGCTTTCTTATACACCAATGCGTAGAGTGTTGTTTCTTGTTGACCGAAATAATCTTGGAAAACAAGCAGAGGGAGAATTTGGAACTTTCCGTCTGACAGAGAACGGGGATGCTTTCAATACTATCTTTACGGTCAATCGCCTTCGCTCTTCTTCTATTCCTTCTGATAGCAATGTCGTTATTTCTACCATACAACGCCTATTCTCGTTCTTGAAAGGAGAAACTATTGAGGATGATGGCGACGATGACGAGAGCGAACTTGTAGAGGAAGTAACCTTGCCTCCTAATCCCAACTTGCCGCACGACTATTTTGATATGATCATCATAGACGAGTGCCATCGCTCCATTTATGGAAACTGGCGCAAGGTGCTGGAGTATTTTGATACGGCAAGACTTGTCGGTTTGACAGCAACTCCGATTGAAGAGACAAAGAAATTCTTTAACTATAATATCATCGTTAATTATACCTTAGAAAAGAGTATCGTTGATGGTGTGAATGTGGATTGTAGAGTGTATCGAATAAAAACGCAAGTTACGGAAACAGGGGGAGCTATATTAGAGGGTGAGAGAGTAAAGGAAGAAACGAGATATACGGGTGAGGTTAAGACTGTGAGTAATAAGGAAACCAAAACCTACACCAATAAAGAACTTAATCGGAGTGTCATTAATCCGGCACAGATAAAGTTAATCCTTTCAACTTATCGGGATGTGGTTTATACAGAATTGTTTAATGACCCGCAACGTGAGCCGATTATGGATTATTTACCCAAAACCTTGATATTTGCTCTTAATGAAGCTCACGCTATAAATATCGTACAGATAGCTAAAGAGGTGTTCGGACGGACTGACGACCGTTTTGTTCAGAAAATCACTTATTCAGCAGGCGACAGTAACGAACTGATACGCCAATTCCGTAACGACAAGGATTTCCGTATTGCTGTCACCTGTACGTTGGTTGCCACCGGAACAGATGTAAAGCCACTGGAAGTGGTGATGTTCATGCGTGATGTGGAGTCATTGCCTTTGTATATTCAGATGAAAGGGCGTGGAGTGCGTACTATTGGTGATGAGCAACTTCGCAATGTTACCCCGAACGCATTCAGCAAGGATTGTTTTTATTTGGTTGATGCGGTAGGCGTGACAGAACATGCGCAAACAGTGGCACCTATAGATGATGGTCCTACAACAAAAACAATTACTTTGAAGGAACTGTTAGAACGTATCAGTCATGGCTATATCCCTGACGGGTATCTCAAACGGCTTGCGGCAACGCTTGCCCGGATATACAATAAAGCGGATGATTCGCAACGAAAAGAGTTTGTCCGTCTGTCTCATGATGACATGAAGGAGCTTTCTGTCAGAATATACGATGCGCTGGAGAAAGGCATTCTTCCGCTGTTTGTAAGCACTGATGAGCCTAACAATGAACGTAAGGGGCTAGTTGCTCCGCTTGCCAATCATGCAGATGCTCGGAAATACCTTCTTATACTTGCAGCCGGATTCGTCAATACATTAATGCCGGGTGAAGATACGCTTATCTCCAAAGGCTTTTCCATTGAGGAAGCAAAATGTACGACAGAGGCATTTGAAGATTTTTGTAAAAAGTACTATGACGAAATAGAGGCACTGCGCATCATTTACAACAATGAGGGAGAGCCTATAACCTATTCGATGCTAAAGGATTTGGAGAACAGCCTCAAAATGGCAAACAACCATTTCACCTCCAAACAACTTTGGAACTCTTATGCCATAGTTAATCCTAAAGCGGTAAGGCGTTCCACAACCAAAGAAGAAAGCGACGCATTGACCAATATCATACAACTTGTACGCTTTGCTTTCCACCAAATCGAACGATTGGATAGTGTAGTTACTACCTCTAAACAGTTTTTCAATCTTTGGTTAGGACAAAACCAACGTGAAATAACAGACAAACAGCGAGAAGTTATTAGTCGTATTGTGGATTACATCGCTTCTAATGGAGCTTGTACTATCAGAGATATTCGTGAAGATGATGCTACCCATGCAGCCCAAATGATTAGAGCGTTTGGCAATATGCAGAAGGCAGACGAGGCACTTCATTCACTTTACGCATTTGTAGTTTTAAGAAAAGCAGCATAAAGAAATGGCAACAAATAATACAACAGAGCAATCGCTCACCAAAAAAGTATGGAATCTGGCAACCACTCTTGCCGGACAAGGAATTGGATTCACTGATTATATCACCCAACTGACCTATCTTTTATTTTTAAAGATGGATGCTGAAAATGTAGAAATGTTTGGAGAGGAGTCGGCTATTCCAACTGGTTATCAGTGGGCAGATTTGATGACACTTGATGGTCTGGATTTGGTAAAACAATATGAAGAGACCCTTAAATTGCTTAGCGAGCAGGATAATCTGATAGGTACAATTTATACGAAGGCACAAAACAAGATAGACAAACCTGTTTATCTAAAAAAGGTTATCACCATGATTGATGAAGAGCAATGGCTCATCATGGACGGGGATGTGAAAGGTGCTATCTACGAGAGTATTCTTGAAAAGAACGGGCAAGACAAGAAGAGCGGTGCCGGACAGTATTTTACGCCTCGTCCACTTATTCAGGCAATGGTAGATTGTATTAATCCGCAAATGGGTGAAACGGTTTGCGACCCGGCTTGTGGTACTGGTGGATTCTTGCTCACTGCCTACGATTACATGAAAGGACAGTCAGCAAGTAAGGAAAAGCGTGATTTCTTGCGTAACAAAGCCTTGCATGGCGTGGATAATACGCCCTTAGTGGTGACACTCGCTTCCATGAATCTCTATTTGCATGGCATCGGCACAGGCCGTAGTCCGATTGTGTGTGAGGATTCTTTGGAAAAAGAACCATCAACACTTGTTGATGTGATACTCGCCAACCCTCCTTTTGGAACTCGCCCTGCCGGTTCTGTGGACATCAACCGCCCGGATTTCTATGTGGAGACCAAGAATAACCAGTTGAACTTCCTCCAGCACATGATGCTTATGCTCAAAACTGGAGGACGTGCTGCCGTGGTGCTTCCTGATAATGTACTCTTTGAAGCCGGAGCTGGCGAAACCATCCGTAAACGCCTGTTGCAAGATTTCAATCTACATACCATATTACGTTTGCCTACAGGTATTTTCTATGCCCAAGGTGTGAAAGCCAATGTGCTGTTTTTCAGTAAAGGACAGCCTACCAAAGAAATATGGTTTTATGATTATCGTACCGATGTAAAACACACACTTGCCACAAATAAACTGGAACGCCATCACTTGGATGATTTTGTTTCTTGCTACAATAATCGGGTAGAAACCTACGATGCAGAAAATAATCCGCAAGGACGTTGGCGAAAATACTCAGTAGATGAGATTATTACTAGAGACAAGACAAGTCTCGACATCACATGGATAAAACAAGGTGGTGAGGTGGACGACCGTTCATTGGCAGAACTGATGGCAGACATAAAAGATAAAAGCCAAACGATAAGTACGGCTGTAGCTGAACTTGAAAAATTGCTCGCTAACATAAATGAAGATTGAATGCATGGAAAACAATAAGATAATCATATCAATGGAACAACAGTTTGGAGAAGTTATAGACATCATTCTCCAACATAAAGGTCGTGCTTCAAGAGCCGTAAATAACGAACTGTTATACACAGCGTGGCATGTTGGTGGATATGTATCAGCCAAATTGAAAAGCGAGGAATGGGGAAGCAAGGTTGTGACGATGTTATCCGAATATATCCGTTCCCGGCGTCCAGACATTAAGGGATATAGTCGGAGAAGCATTTACAATATGGTGATGTTCTATGATGAATATTCATCGGAAACATTCGGCATAACTGTAGAAAAGTATCTGAACTCTGAATTTGTGCAGCCAAGAACTGCACAAATAGAAGCAAACCAGCCAACACAAGAGACGGCCGTAATTGTGCAGCCAAGATCTGCACAATTTGTCCATTCTGCATTTGGGGGAATGCCCCAAATATTGGAGTTGACAACATTAACCAATCACATAGAGATTCTTTGCCGATGCAAAAGTAATGAAGAGCGGATGTTCTATATACTTTATGCCAATAAAGAACATTTAGTGAAGCGAGAACTTCAGCGTTGTATCTCAAATCAGACATATACGGCTTTATTGGGCAGCAAGAATAATATGTCGAAAGGATTGCTCAATGCTTATCCGAATGCCCCGATAATGTTCAAGGATACGTTGTTTGTTGATTTTCTGAATCTTCCGAAGAAGCATAGCGAATCAAAATTGAAAAACAGCTTGGTAGAACACATGAAGCTATTTATTCTTGAACTTGGTAAGGATTTCATCTTTATGGATCAGGAATACTGCCTCAATATTGGCGCATCCACTTTTAAGGCTGACTTGCTGTTCTTCCATCGTGGGTTGCAGGCATTGGTAGCAGTGGAGCTGAAAAAGACAAAATTTCATCCTCGCGACCTTGGACAGTTAGAATTTTATCTGGAAGCACTCGACCGCGATGTAAAACGCTCCAACGAAAATCCGTCTATCGGTATCATTTTATGCCCTGAAGCAGACCGGGTAGTAGTAGAGTACGCTATGAACCGAAGCATGAGTCCTACGATGATTGCTGAATACAAACGTATACTCATTCCTCAAGAACGCATGCAGCAGCAACTGAATGAGTTTTGCAACCTATTCTTAAACAAAGACTGATTCAAATGGATACAAAGAAATTACGTCAAAAGATATTAGACCTCGCCATTCGTGGCAAACTCGTACCGCAGGATTCAAATGATGAGCCTGCATCAGTTCTGCTCGAACGAATCAAGGCTGAAAAAGAACGACTGATAAAGGAAGGCAAAATCAAGCGGAGCAAGAAGTCTGCAAAGACTTCTGATACGCCCCATTATGAGAACGTGCCGTTTGAGGTGCCGGAAGGATGGGTATGGTGTAGACTAGAAGATATAGCTTATATTGCATCAGGAAGCACACCCGACAAAACTTGTTTTGTAAAAGAAGGCATTCCATATATAAAGATGTACAATCTTAGAAATCAAGAAATAGATTTTGATTATCAACCTCAATACATAACAGAGGAAATACATAATAGCAAACTCCAACGCTCGCGTACAGAAGTAGGTGATTTAATTATGAATATCGTTGGACCACCATTGGGAAAACTAGCTGTAATTCCTGCAACATTGCCACAAGCAAATTTCAACCAAGCAGCAGTACTGATACGCCCATACAAATATAAGGAAGACTTGGTTCTGTATTTAAAATCGTATTTAGAAGAAATGTCAGAAATTAACTCCATAGCGACTAGAGGATCGGCAGGTCAAGTTAATATATCGTTGACACAATCTCAAAATATGAGAATACCGTTGCCACCATTAGCAGAACAACAACGTATCATTGCCGAAATTAGCAAATGGTTTGCATTGATTAACCAAATTGAACAAGGCAAAATCGATTTACAAACCATAATCAAGCAAACTAAGAGCAAGATTCTTGACCTTGCCATTCACGGTAAACTTGTGCCGCAAGACCCTAACGATGAGCCAGCCATTGAACTGTTGAAACGCATAAATCCCGACTTCACTCCTTGTGATAACGGGCATTATACGCAGTTGCCCGAAGGATGGCAAATTACATCTATGCAAACCTTATGCAAATTAACCGATGGAGAAAAGCAAAGTGACATTGAAAGAATTAATCTTGATGTAAAATTTTTGCGTGGAGAACGAGAGGCAAAGACTTTGATTTCCGGCAAGTTTATAACTGCAAACTCTCTATTGATTCTGGTAGATGGCGAGAACTCTGGTGAGGTTTTCCGGACTCCGATTGACGGTTATCAAGGTAGTACTTTCAAACAGTTACTTATCAACGAAAATATGAACGAAGAATATGTACTACAAATTATCAACTTGCATAGGAAAGTCTTGCGAGAAAGCAAGGTTGGTTCTGCCATTCCCCACTTGAATAAGAAATTATTCAAAGCAATAGAAGTTCCTATTCCATCTTACAAGGAACAACAAAGAATTATAAAGGCTATAAATAAAGCGTTCATGTCTTTGGATATAATAATGGAGAGTCTATAAGCTCTCCATTATTACACCTAAAGTGGTAAAGATTGTTTCTATTCGGTCTATGATTCGTCTCTGTTCATAGAGTGGAGGTAAACATATAGACATCAATAAAAATTTATCAAGAATTAAGTTGTGCAAACCCGTAGTTTGTGTTTGCATCAATCTCATAGCCCCAGTCTGATATTTTGCTAGAATATAGTAATACAAGTACTTACTTAATACAGTATCATTATACCTTATTCTTAATGCCATTGTAAAATTACTGAATGAATAGATACCGCTTTCTCCTTCATATAGTATTGTTCTTCCCACAGGATTATTATCACTGCCGCCTGATTTCTCTACAATTAAATCGCCATTGATTAAATGGCGTTTAGCAAAAGTTCGTTGTTCTACATCAATGTACTCTATATTTGAATAGTCCAACTTAAAGTCTTTGGTGAAATTTGCATTGCGAATAACCCCCACATTAACAAACGGTTCTTTCTTTCCTTTCCACAATCCATTGATATTTTCGCATAAATCTTTGAGTGTGGTTATAGTCCATCCTTCGGGTAACTGCGTATAATGCCCGATACGTACCTTTATATTATTACCATATTCATTCTAATTCAATGTAGTATGGTAACAAAATTCAAAAATTATTTGGCAAAGACAAATCTAGCCAAGAACACCGTTACTTCTTATGTGTGGACGGTGCAGTATTTCTTCAACCATTATGGGGAAGTGAACAAGAAGAACCTTTTGGCATACAAAGGGTATTTGGTGGAGAACTTCAAGCCGCAGACAGTGAACCTACGTTTGCAGGGTATCAACAAGTATTTGGAGTCTACGAAACAAGAAAAACTAAAAGTGAAGTTCGTAAAGGTGCAACAAAAGAACTTTTTAGAAAATGTAATCAGCGATGCCGATTACAAATTTCTCAAAGCGCGGCTTAAATCTGATGGCTATGAGGAGTGGTATTTCATCGTGTGGTTCATGGCTGCTACCGGTGCACGTGTTAGTGAATTGCTCCACATCAAGGCGGAACACATCAAAGTGGGTTATCTTGATTTGTATAGTAAAGGCGGTAAGATTCGACGACTATACATCCCCAAGAATCTACGTACAGAAGCCGAAAAATGGTTGAAAAACCAAGGTTTGACATCCGGTTACATCTTCCTGAATCGTTTTGGACAGCGCATTACTACTCGTGGAATCGCTTCCCAACTAAAGCATTTTGCAAAAAAATATGGAATGAACAAGGACGTTGTTTATCCTCATTCATTCCGTCACCGTTTTGCCAAGAACTTCCTTGACCGCTTTAACGACCTTGCTTTACTTTCCGACCTTATGGGGCATGAAAGCATAGAAACCACTCGTATCTATCTTCGTAGAACAGCCAGTGAGCAACAGAAGATTGTGGACAAAGTGGTGAACTGGTAAAATCTCATTAGCCTTTAGAAGTGTATTGGTTTACACTTCTAAGGCATTTTGAATATTATCAAGAACTGAGAAAAGTTCTTCTATCTTTTGCACAATACACTGTTGTTCGGCAAGTGGAGGAAGTGGAAAGTTTAAATTCTCCAACACACCGATATATAATTCTTTTTGATTTGTGCTTCCCGCCAAATTTTCTTCTATATATAGTTGAGTAAGTTGAGAAGACATATAAGCAAATACATATTCAGCTCTGATTTCTTCAAACGTTCTTATAACTGATACATGAGAATCAGGAACCACGAAAGGATATTTACCTAGACAACTTTCATCAAATAGTCTAGTTCTACCAACAGTTCCTGTTCCTGTCGAATTAACAAGTACATCACCTGTTTGTAATTTATATTTTGAGTCCCATTTATCTACTGTAGAGGGGTCTAAAAACCTTGCTTGTTCTAATGAAATGCCACCTTCCTTTAGATTGCATTTTTGTGCGAATACAGGATATGTTTTATCTGTTTCTGAATATTTAGGAGATTTTCCTCTAGACAAAAACAAACACAAATCATTCAATTTACACCAATACCATCCATTCGGCACATCAAATGGATAATGCCCGTTATCACAAGGTGTGAAGTCGGGATTGATGCGCTTCAAGAGTTCAATGGCTGACTCATCATTTGGGTCTTGCGGTACGAGTTTGCCATGAATGGCAAGATCTAAGATTTTACTTTTGGCTTGCTTGATTATATTTTCTAAATCATCTTTGTCATTTTCTATGATGTCAATCCAAGAGAGCCATCTTTCTATTTCAGCCACAATGCGATATTGTTCGGTAATAGGAGGTATAGGAATGTTTAGGTTCCCTAGAATTGTTCCATTTACATTTGGCTGTCCTATACCAACAGAACTCAATTTGATTTGTTCCCAATAATATCCAGACTCAAAAAATAATTTTACATATTCTGGTAAGATCAAGTCAAATGTTTGTACACGTATTAAATATGACGCATAAATAGCCATTTGACTAAGTCCTTTTATTAAATATGATTTTCCAACTGTAGCTCCAGTTCGTGCAAATACAATATCTCCATCATGTAAAATATATGAAGACACTTTATTCTCATCAAAATCAGTAAACGGAACTGTTCCCCAATCGACTTGATTATTTTGAATATCAGTAATGCGCAATAATTTATATTTACCTTCTGATTTAGCAGATTCACTTACACCGTATAAAATTGATTTTGCTATGTCATTCACTGTCGTCCACACCCACGATTCCGGTACCTCAAACGGCACGTTCTCATAATGGGGCATATCGGAAAGAGAAAAGGAGAGGAAAAGTCCCTTGCTATAACTTCAAGCCAAGTGTCAGATAATGTTTGTTGCCATGGCTTTCGGTACAGAGATGTTAAAAGAACAGTGTAGGGCGCGTGTAGGCAATTGGTGCGTCCTACACCGTCCTACACTGCGCCCTGCACGCTCTAATTTAGTGTTTACAAGTGGGTTAACTCCGAAAACGTGTAGGGTGCAGGCAATTTTTGTGAAAAACATTTTTGTAGGAAAGAGAACAGAAGTTGCGCTGAGGTGGCTGTCCGATGATGGCAGTGCAAATGCCAAGTCATAGTAATGATAAAACTTAGTCATAGTAACGACGATGCTTAGTCGTAGTAACGGCACGGCTTCGTTGTAGTAACGACCAAGCCTCGTTGTTACTAAAGATTTCAAATTTTCAAGTAAAATCAGAAGGGTTTCTCTGTATCTTACTTTTTATCATTATCTTTGCGGATATAAAATATTTAGAATCATGCAAACAAGTGACAGTATAATTATTATTCCCACATATAACGAGAAAGAAAATATTGAGAATATTATCCGGACTGTATTTAATCTTCAGAAATGCTTTCATATTTTGGTAGTTGAAGACAATTCGCCTGACGGAACAGCCGACATCGTGCGCCGTTTGCAGAAGGAATTTCCTGAACGTCTGTTTATGATAGAACGTAAGGGAAAGCTCGGTTTAGGTACGGCTTATATAGCCGGATTCAAATGGTCGATAGAACATCGGTATGATTATATATTCGAAATGGATGCGGATTTCAGCCACAATCCCGACGATTTGATTCGCTTGTATAAAGCTTGCCATGATGATGGAGGAGATGTGGCTATCGGTTCACGCTATGTAAGCGGAGTGAATGTGGTAAATTGGCCCATGGGGCGTGTGCTGATGTCTTACTTTGCTTCAAAGTATGTACGTTTGGTTACCGGATTACCTATACATGATACAACTGCTGGATATAAATGTTACCGGAGGGAAGTGCTTGAAACGATTCCATTAGATAAAATCCGCTTTAAAGGATATGCTTTCCAGATAGAAATGAAGTTTACGGCTTATAAATGCGGATTTAAAATAATAGAGGTGCCGGTGATTTTTATCAACCGTGAATTAGGTACTTCAAAGATGAACAGCAGTATTTTTGGCGAAGCGATGTTTGGCGTGATTCGCTTGAAATGGAACAGTTGGTTTAAGAAATATCCGCAGAAACAAAAATAGAATAGAAATTTATGATTAGGATACATAATGCAGTTATTGTGAATGAAGGCAAACAATTTGCCGGTTCGGTTGTAATTGATAATGGAATCATCCGTGAAGTGCTGGAAGAGGGGAAACAACCTTCGCAGGCTTGCGATGAAGAAGTTGATGCCAAGGGATGTTACCTTATTCCTGGAGTTATAGATGACCATGTACATTTTCGTGATCCGGGCTTGACTCATAAAGCAGATATGGCAAGTGAAACGGCTGCAGCAGCTGCTGGTGGAGTCACTTCGTTTATGGATATGCCTAACTGTAATCCCCAGACTACTACATTGGAGGCTCTGAATGCGAAATTTGAAGATGCTGCAACCAAGTGTGTGGTGAACTATTCGTTTTATTTTGGCGCTACCAATAATAACGTGCATGTCTTGAAGGAACTTGATAAGACACGTGTGTGCGGAGTGAAGCTTTTTATGGGGGCAAGCACGGGGAATATGCTGGTTGACCGTATGGAAGCTTTGCGGAAAATCTTTTCAGAAGCAGGAATGTTGATTGCTACGCACTGTGAAGACCAGAATACGATACGTGAAAATACAGAACGCTTCAGACAAGAGTATGGAGAAGATCCGGATATAACCTGCCACCCGCTGATTCGCAGTGAGGAAGCCTGTTACCGTTCGTCTGCATTGGCTGTTCAGTTGGCAAAGGAAACAAATGCCCGCCTGCATGTGTTGCATGTGAGTACAGCCCGTGAATTGGAACTGTTTGAAGATAAGCCTTTATCGGAAAAACGAATAACGGCTGAGGCTTGTGTATCGCATCTCTTCTTCTGTGACGAAGATTATCAAACTTTGGGGGCGCGCATTAAATGTAATCCAAGTATTAAAACACGCGCCGACCGTGATGCTTTGCGCGGTGCGCTGTCAACGAATCGCATTGATGTAGTAGGTACTGACCATGCGCCTCATTTGCTGACTGAAAAACAGGGAGGTGCATTGAAGGCGGTTTCGGGTATGCCGTCTATTCAGTTCTCGCTGGTTAGCCTTTTTGAACTGGTACATGAGGGCGTTTTGACGGTGGAACAGTTAGTACAGAAGATGTGTCATGCTCCAGCGGAACTGTATCAAATAGAGAAAAGAGGATACATACGTCCGGGGTATTGGGCTGACTTGGTTTTAGTGAACCCGAACAAGGAGTGGACGGTAACATCAGATTGCATTCAGAGTAAATGCGGATGGAGTCCGATGGAAGGATGCCATTTCCATGCGCAGGTTGAGAAGACGTTCGTCAATGGTGTCTTGGCGTATGCTGACGGAAAGGTAAATATATCAAACCGAGGACAAGCTCTCGTTTTTGCACGTTAAAGTATGAGAACGGAAATAACAGTAGTTACTTATCAGCTGCATGATTTGTTGGAGTACATAAACTGGATTTATTTTTTTCATGCGTGGGGATTTCAGCCTCGTTTTGCAGCCATTGCCCATATTCATGGATGTGATGCCTGCCGGGCAAGTTGGTTAGCTGGCTTTCCGGAGGGGGAGCGTGCAAAGGCAGCTGAAGCGATGCAGCTTCATAAAGAAGCCATGCGTATGCTGAACGAACTCGATGGGAAATATCATGTTTATGCTATTTTCCGTTTGATGGAAGCAAATTCAGATGGAGATGATCTTATCTTGGAGGGGATTCGTTTCCCTTTATTACGCCAGCAAACCCGTGTGCACCCTGATGACCCTTTCTTGTGTTTGAGTGACTTTGTTCGTCCGCTTTCTTCGGGAATCACGGATACGGTAGGAGCTTTTGCTACAACGGTTGATGAGGCTATGGAGGATGGTTATGCTTATGATGACTATAAGCATTTGCTGGTAAAAACGCTTTGTGAGCGTTTGGCGGAAGCAGCGGCTGAGAAGGTGCATGAAACCATTCGTAAAGAGGTTTGGGAGTATGCCAAAGATGAGAAACTTACTAAGGAAGAGTTGTTGAATGAAGATTATCAAGGTATCCGTCCTGCTGTGGGCTATCCTTCTTTGCCTGATATCTCTGTAAGTTTTTTGCTCGATAGCTTGCTCGATATGGGGCGTATTGGTATCCGGCTGACAGAAAATGGTATGATGCAGCCTCATGCATCGGTATGTGGACTGATGTTTGCCCATCCGGCTTCCCGCTATTTTTCTGTGGGTAAGATTGATGAGGAACAGTTGCTTGATTATGCTCGTCGGCGTGGGGTTTCCCCAGATAAGATAAGGAAATATTTAACAGCTAATTTACAGTAAAGATATGGTATTGTTACGTGTAACTCTGGCTTTTTTAGTCTTGATACTATTACCTGACTGGTATATATATAAGGTTTATGTATCTTCAGACCGTCGGAAGTGGTTTCGTCGGGTTTATTGGATTCCTGCAGTTCTATTGCTTCTTGCTCTATTGGTTTTTGTCTCAGTTCATGTACATTTATCCGATTATTTTGGTATTTATCTGATTTTGGCTTTGGGAATTACCATTCCCAAGGCTGTGTTTGTACTGAGTAGCTTATTCCTTCGCGGGGTTAACCGATTGTGCAAGCTACATTTGTTTCATGGTAAGTTTTCTTTGATTCCAGCATTTGCTGTCTGCTTATATATCGGATATGGAGCTATATGGGGCAAAGAAAATTTTCGAGTAAAGGAGGTCATATTTACTTCTCCCGATCTGCCCGAAACTTTTGATGGTTATCGTATTTTACAGTTGTCGGATATTCATGCAGGCAGTTGGAAAGGAAATTCCGAAGCACTGGGACGTGCGATAAATTTGTGTAATGCCTTACAGCCTGATGTGGTAGTGTTTACCGGTGATTTGGTGAATAGTCATGCCGATGAAATTAAGACATTGATGCCCGTGTTTTCTCGTCTGAAAGCAAAAGACGGGGTTTATTCAGTTTTGGGAAACCATGATTATGCAACTTATCGCTCTTGGAGAACAGAGGCTGAGCGTTTGGCGAACGTAGATATATTGATTGCCCGACAGAACAAAATGGGATGGCAAGTGTTAATAAATGAACATCGGATTATTTACCGGGGAAATGATTCTATTGCATTGGTTGGAGTAGAAAACAGTGGGCAGCCTCCTTTTCCTGACCGGGGAAATCTGCCGAAAGCATTAAAAGGAACGGAAGGAATGTTTAAGGTGTTGCTGAGTCATGACCCCACCCATTGGCGTCGTAAAGTTTTGCCTGAAACCGATGTCCAGCTGATGCTGGCCGGGCACACACATGATATGCAAATCAGTGTGTTTGGCTTTTCTGTGTCACGTTATGTCTATCCGGAACATCGCGGTATGTATCTGGAAGGAAAGCGTGGTCTTTATGTTAACATCGGGTTAGGTTTCGTCTTGTTTCCTATGCGTTTAGGTGCATGGCCGGAAATAACCGTCATTACCTTGCGAAAAGAAGAATAAGGATTTTACTCATAAAACATCAAGTATATGAAACTATTGTATATTATTTATCAAATCTGTATCGGACTTCCTTTGTTCTTGGTACTTACCATTCTGACCGCTTTAACCACAATGCTGGGCTGCTGGTTGGGCAGCGGGCACTTCTGGGGATATTATCCGGGAAAAATATGGTCTCAGCTTACATGCTTGCTCTTTTTGCTTCCCGTGAAAGTGGAGGGGCATGAAAATATAGATCATAGAACCTCTTATGTTTTTGTAGCCAATCATCAGGGGGCATTTGATATTTTTTTGATTTATGGTTTTTTAGGAAGAAACTTTAAATGGATGATGAAAAAAAGCCTGCGTAAAATTCCTTTTGTGGGGAAGGCTTGTGAATCAGCCGGATTTATTTTCGTTGATAAGTCGAGCCCACGCAAAGTATATTGAACCATCAAGCATGCCGAAAATGTTTTGAAAGATGGAACTTCATTGGTGGTTTTCCCCGAGGGGCGGCGTACGTTTACCGGTGAGATGAACGAGTTTAAGAAAGGAGCCTTTATGTTGGCCGACCAGCTACAGCTTCCGGTTGTTCCGATGACCATAAACGGTTCGTTCCGGATACTTCCCCGTACCGGAAAACTTTTGTCGTGGCATCCGTTGACACTGACCATTCATCAACCTATTTATCCGTTGGGCAAGAAAGGAACTGAAAACTTGGATATGCTGATGAAAGAGTCGTATCAAGCAATTCATGACGGGCTGGTCTGCTGAAGTTTTGCCAACTCTACATTACGTTTTGTTTGGCAGGCTTGGGCTTTTCCGTTTTTCTGATACCGTTTAAGCTCCTTTTCGGGCTGAAAAGGGGAAAAAAAAGTATGATTCGTTGGAGTGGTACTCCTTTTTTTCTAATTTTGCACAGTTTCAACGTTCGTGTGTCATTTTCTGACCGCTTTTGGAGAAACATTTTTGAAAGAGATTATAACTAAATGATAAAGCATGATACACAAAGTATTAATCGCTAACCGTGGTGAAATAGCTGTACGTGTGATGCGTTCTTGTCGTGAGATGGGCATTCGTACGGTAGCAGTGTTCTCTGAAGCCGACAGAACGGCGCGCCACGTCCTTTATGCAGACGAAGCTTGTCTGATTGGTCCGGCAGCTTCTCGTGAAAGCTACCTGAATATTGATAAAATCATTATGGCTGCTAAACGCCATGAAGTCGATGCAATCCATCCGGGATATGGATTCCTTTCTGAAAACTCAGAATTTGCACGCCGTTGCCGTGAAGAAGGAATTATCTTTATCGGTCCTGATCCTGAAACCATGGATGCCATGGGTGATAAAATTTCAGCCCGTAAGCACATGATTGCAGCAGGTGTACCGGTTGTTCCGGGAACAGAACAGCCTTTGAAGAGTGTGGAAGAAGCAAAAGAAATCTGTAATCGTATCGGTTATCCGGTTATGCTGAAAGCTTCAATGGGAGGCGGCGGAAAAGGTATGCGTCTGATTCATAATGAAGGTGAAGTAGAAGAAGCTTATAACACAGCTCGCTCGGAATCTATGTCTTCATTTGGTGATGATACCGTTTATTTGGAAAAGTTTGTAGAAGAACCTCACCATATTGAATTCCAGATTTTGGGAGACAATTACGGGAATGCCGTTCATTTATTTGAACGTGAATGTTCTATTCAGCGCCGTAATCAGAAAATCGTAGAAGAAACTCCTTCTCCGTTTGTAACTCCTGAATTGCGTCAGAAAATGGGTGAGGCAGCTGTAGCAGCAGCCAAGGCTGTACACTATAAAGGAGCTGGTACAATTGAATTCCTGGTCGATAAGCACCGCAATTTCTACTTCCTGGAAATGAATACCCGTTTACAGGTAGAACATCCTATTACAGAAGAAGTAGTAGGTGTAGACCTGGTAAAAGAACAGCTTCGTGTTGCCAATAACGAGCCGTTGCACTTCAAGCAGGAAGATTTGAAACAGCGCGGACATGCCATCGAATGCCGTATTTGTGCAGAAGATTCAGAAAACAACTTCATGCCTTCACCGGGTGTCATCCGTCAGCTGATGGAACCGAACGGTATCGGTGTGCGTATCGATAGCTATGTGTATGAAAGCTACGAAATTCCTATCTACTATGACCCGATGATTGGTAAGCTGATTGTATGGGCTACTACTCGTGAGTTTGCTATCGAACGTATGCGCCGCGTGTTGTACGAATACAAGATTACCGGTTTGAAGACCAATATCGGTTACCTGCGTCACATCATGAACGTGCCCGATTTTGTAGAAGGACATTACAACACATTGTTCATCCCGAAACATCAGGACATGCTGCGTGAGTGGGCCGGACAGAAAGAAGAGGAAACTGAAAACATCGCCATGATTGCGGCTTACATTGACTACCTGATGAACCTGGAAGAAAACAAGTCGGCATCAAGCGACAACCGTCCTATCAGCCGCTGGCGTGAGTTTGGCCTGAAAAAAGGTGTGCTGAGAATCTAAGTATTTTGAATTAAAGTAGAAGATTATGGAAATACATATAGGAGACAGAGTTGCGGATGTGACATTGGTCAGCAAAGAAGGCAACAAGGTACAGTTGACCATTGACGGAGTTCCATACGATGTAGACATCGTGATGGCCGAAAATGGTAGCTGCTCCATTCTGCACGAAGGAAAGTCGTACAATGCCGAACTGATTCGTAAGGAAGGTGGAAAAAGCTATACTGTAAATGCACATTATCAGTCATATAACATTGACATTATCGATTCACAGGCTAAATACCTGCGCATGCGCAAGGGCGGTGACGAGAAACAGCAGGATAAGATTGTTTCTCCGATGCCGGGTAAGGTAGTCAAGATTCCGGTGAAAGCAGGCGACCGTCTGCAGGCTGGCGACATCGTAGTAGTGATTGAAGCCATGAAGATGCAGAGCAACTACAAGGTAAACAGCGAATGCGTAGTGAAGGAAATCCTGGTAAGCGAAGGAGATTCTGTCAACAGCAATCAGGTGATAATGACTTTGGATGTAATTAAAGAAGACGAACAATGACAACAGCAGAACAATATAAGAAATTTGAGGAGCTGGATAAGCTTGCTTCTCAGGGTGGTGGCGTAGAGCGCGTGGAAAGACAGCACGCCAACGGTCACATGACAGCCCGCGAACGTATCGACATGTTGCTCGATAAGGGTACGTTCAATGAAATGGACAAGTTCGTAATCCATCACTGTACAGACTTCGGAATGGATAAGAATCACATTCCGGGTGACGGTATCGTATGTGGTTACGGTAAGATTGACGGACGTCTGGTGTACGTATATGCATACGATTTCACCGTATACGGCGGTACACTGAGTGCAACAGGTGCACAGAAGATTGTGAAAGTGCAGGAACTGGCATTGAAGAACGGTGCTCCGGTGATTGCCTTGAACGACTCAGGTGGTGCACGTATTCAGGAAGGTGTAGGCAGTATCTCAGGTTACGCTTCTATCTTCTACCAGAATACCATCGCTTCAGGTGTGATTCCACAGATTTCGGCCATCTTAGGTCCTTGTGCAGGTGGTGCCTGCTACTCTCCGGCACTGACCGACTTCATCTTCATGGTGAAAGAAAAGAGCCACATGTTCATCACAGGTCCGGACGTAGTGAAGGCCGTGACACACGAAGAAGTGGACAAGGAAGAACTGGGCGGTGCTTATACCCACAGCAGCAAGAGCGGTGTAACTCACTTCCTTTGCGATACAGAAGAAGAAACTTTGATGAGTATCCGTGAACTGTTGAGCTTCCTTCCGTCTAACAACATGGAAGATGCGCCGATGATTCCTTGCACTGACGACATCCGCCGTGCAGAAGAATCACTGATGACAGTCATTCCGGATGACCCGAACATGCCGTACGACATCAAGAACATCATCGAACCGGTAGTCGACAACCACTACTTCTTTGAAGTGATGCCTCACTTTGCCAAGAACATCGTGGTAGGATTTGCTCGCCTGGGCGGACGTTCTGTAGGTATCGTAGCCAACCAGCCTGCTTACCTGGCCGGTGTGCTCGACATCGATGCTTCTGACAAGGCTTCTCGCTTTATCCGTTTCTGCGACTGCTTCAATATTCCTATCGTTACTTTCGAAGACGTACCAGGCTTCTTGCCGGGATGCACACAGGAACACAACGGTATCATCCGTCACGGAGCGAAGATTGTGTATGCGTACGCAGAAGCTACAGTGCCTAAGATTACCGTAATTACCCGTAAGGCTTACGGTGGTGCTTACATCGTAATGAACAGTAAGCCTATCGGTGCCGATGTAAACTTCTCTTACCCGACTGCAGAAATCGCCGTAATGGGTGCCGACGGTGCCGTAAATATCCTGTACCGCAAGGCTACTCCGGAAGAAAAGGCGAAGGCAGTAGAAGAATACAAGGAAAAATTCTCTAATCCTTACCGTGCAGCCGAACAGGGTTATATTGATGAAATCATCCTTCCGAAGGATACTCGCTATAAACTGATTCAGGCATTGGAAATGACTCAGAACAAGAGCCAGAGCAATCCGCCGAAGAAACACGGTAACATGCCGCTGTAATCAGGTAGCGATTGTATAGAAAATAAATAAGAAGAAGCGAAGAATTCCGCCGGTCATACGTGAGGAGTTCTTCGCTTTCTTGTATCGTGTTCACATTAGACTCTTTTTATATGAAGGAAGCATTCATAAAACTGCATCTTTCCATTCTCATTGCCGGAGGAACGGGGATTTTCGGGAAACTGATTTCCCTGAATGAAGGCCTGCTTGTGTGGTACCGTATGATGTTCGCCTCCGTGATGTTTTTCCTGTTGCTTTCGTTTCTGAAAAAGCTGCGGAAAGTGACCTTGGGCGATGTAACCAAGATTGGCTCAGTGGGATTGCTGTTGGCCTTGCACTGGATATTCTTCTATGGAAGTATCAAAGCCTCCAATGTATCCATCGGCGTGGTTTGTCTTTCGCTGATGAGCATCTTTACCGCCATCTTTGAGCCCCTCATCAATCGTCACCGCATTTCCTTGCGGGAGATTCTGTTCAGTCTGGTGGCCGTGCTGGGCATTGTGCTGATATTCCATTTTGACACCCGCTACCGGGTGGGTATCTGTATGGGAGTCATTTCGTCGGCTTTAGCTTCTCTGTTTACCATCGTCAACAAGAAGGTAGCCGTGAACTACACCTCCAGCACCATGCTGCTTTACGAGATGCTGGGTGGTTTCTTAGGGCTCTCCTGCATCCTGCCTTTCTATCTGCACCATTTCCCGGTGTCCTCTATTCTTCCCGGTGCCCAGGATTTGATTTACCTGCTTTGCCTGGCTTCGGTATGTACCGTGGGACTTTATATCCTCCAGATTCAGGTGCTGAAAGTGATTTCCGCCTTTACGGTCAACTTGAGCTATAACCTGGAGCCGATATACAGCATCATCGGTGCCATGCTGATATTTCAGGAAGCCAAAGACCTGAACTTCAGCTTCTATTTAGGACTGGGGCTGATTGTCCTGTCCGTCGTGCTCCAGACCCTCAATGTCTTGTCGCAGCACCGTAAGTTTACTCCTTCATTTTTTGTAAAATGGAAACGTTGAAAAACCGTATCGTAAAACTGCTGGACATCCTTAATGAGCGGGTGTACGGCAAAGAAGAAGTCATGGCCCTGGCGCTGCTTTCGGCTGTGGCAGGAGAGAGCATCTTCCTGTTAGGCCCTCCGGGAGTGGCCAAGAGTATGGTAGCCCGCCGGTTGAAACTGATGTTCCGTGGAGGAACAGCTTTCGAGTACCTCATGTCGCGGTTCAGTACCCCCGACGAAATATTCGGTCCCGTATCCATCGCCCGGCTGAAAAACGAAGACACCTACGAACGCATGACAGAAGGCTATCTGCCCACCGCCACCGTCGTCTTCCTGGATGAAATATGGAAAGCCGGTCCCGCCATACAGAATGCCCTTCTGACCGTCATCAATGAGAAAATCTTCCGCAACGGACAGTTTTCGGTACGAGTCCCCATGAAAGGACTGATTGCCGCATCGAACGAACTTCCGGCTTCAGGACAAGGACTGGAAGCACTGTACGACCGCTTCCTGGTGCGTAAGCTGGTGGGCGGTATTGAAGACCTATCCGATTTCGACCGGATGATTTCCACGGCCGACGAAAGCGAACCGGAAATGGACGAAAGCCTGGCAGTGAGCGACGAAGAATACCGCCAGTGGCAGGAACAGATGAAATCCGTCGGCCTGCACTATTCCGTGCTGGAAGTCATCCATTCCATCAAGGATAAATTAGAAGATTATAACCGCCAGCTGGAGAATGCCGATTCACCCTTCTCTGTGGCACTCTACGTGTCCGACCGTCGTTGGAAGAAAATCGCCCGTCTGCTGCGGGCATCTGCCTTTTTGCAAGGAAACACTGAGGTACGCCTGTCCGACTGCCTGCTGATGGTACACTGTCTGTGGAATGAGACCAGCCAGACAGACTGGGTACGCGATGCCGTGCTGACGGCAGTAGGCGAGAGCGTGCGTGGCTACGTGCTGAACCTGTCGGGCATTGAAACCGATTTGCAGGCCTTGAAGAAAGAACTCGACTCGGCAGGAGCCTTGCGCGAACGGGCCGATGCCGGACTGCAACTGGTCGATGCATACTACTATCAGGTGGAGCGCGTACGCCTGGCCGGACGATTACTCCTCTTTGCATCCGACTACCAGCAGCTGGACGACACCGGCAAACAGTTCTATCTGCATAAAGACAAGTACAAGACCGATTGCTATGTACTGAAGAAGTACGACCCCTCCATGCGCAACAAGGTATCCCCATCCAAAGTCTATACCCTGCGCCGTGGCCGTCGTTCAGTATTTATCAACGACTATGAATACCCTTTGCTGTGCACTTCCAACTGTACGGCCCTGCCCGCCATGGAAGTACAGGCACAGGAAGACATCCCCGCACGCTTCAGTCAGCTGGAGCAACGGCTCAGCCATGCAGAAGCCCATTGCGGCGACTGGGTAAAAGAAGAAGCCGACTACTGCGCAAACCACTTGTTTGTCGGGAAAAGAGAGAAAGAAGCCATGAGCCGGATACTGGGCGAACCGTCGAAAGCCCTGTTCCGCTATCGGAACGAGTTGGAGGAAATGAAACATGCATACCGGAAAGAGAACGAGGAATATCCGTCTGAAAGACCTGAAAACAGCCTATTTGGAGCAACTTCGTGAGCGAAGCCGGGCGCGGATGGAAGAATACCTTCAGCACCACACCGTGCTGGAAAGCGAACTGGAAGAGTGCATCTGGGATTATTATCGCCAGACAGCCCCTTCCTTGCAGGAATTCTATTCCCGCTACACCCCCGAATGGGAAGTCTTCTACGAGCACGAAACCCTGCCGCCGACCGATTTCCTGGTATTCCTGCAACGGATGGAAACCGCCTTCCGCAAACGCTATACCCTGGCCGAACTCGACGTATCCTATTACATCGGTCGTCTGTCCCGGCTTCCCGAACGGAGCGAAGAACGGGCAGCCTTGCAGGAACTTTTCCTCGACAAGTGGCACCATCTGCTCACGGTCAAGGAATATGACTACCAGTACCAGCACCTCTTCCGCCTGTGCGAAGGATTTCAGATTCTGGATAAATCGTTCGGCCTGAAAACGGAAGGCAATCTTCGGGGCTCGCGCGTGAAATGGCTGTTGCGGAACCATCCGGAACTCTACCAGAAAGTAGTCCCCTACGAAAAAGCTATGGAGCAGAGCCGTCAGATACGCGAGCTGGTGCGCTGCCTGGGAAAGAACGCTGGCGGACGGAAAGAAAGCTTCGACTCCCTGTCGGGCTTACGGGCCGACAGCCTCATTCGTCATGCCTCACAGAGTGATGTGGAAGGCGTGACCCTGGGCGACGACCTCAACAGCCTGCTGCCTGTGGAATACTGCTACCTCACCGACGAAGTACTGCATCCCTTCTTCATGCAGCGTTATGTAGAAAAACGCCTGCAGCAGTTTGATTCCTATTCGCATGAAGATACCTCCGCTCCTTCACCGGAGAAAAAGAAAGTCAGTTCGCAGGGACCTTACATTATATGTATAGATACCTCCGGCTCCATGCGCGAAGGCCGCGAACACCTGGCCAAATCGGCCGTGCTGGCCATTGCCCGCCTGACGGAGGCCACCTCACGAAAGTGTTACGTCATCAACTTTTCAGAAGATATACAAACCTTGCTGATTCGTGACCTGAAAACCGATTTCCCGATGTTGGTGGACTTCCTGCAACGTCGTTTCGACGGAGGAACCGATGTGCGTCCGGCTTTTTCCGAAGCCCTGATGATGCTGCGCACTCACGGCTGGCATCGGTCTGACGTGGTGCTGATTTCCGATTTCGAGATGCCGCCCCCTGCGGACGACCTGTTGGCCGAGATTCATCGTGCCCGTTTGCGGGGTACTTCCTTCTATGCGCTGGTGTTCGGTTCTCATCCGGAAACGGACTACCTTCATGAGTGCGAAAAATACTGGGATATGTATTAGTTTGAAAAATTATTTTGCTTTTATTTAACGGTTATTTCCGGATAAAAGATTTAAAATGCGAGATTCTGCTTTCACTCTGAATGTCAGAATTTCGCATTTTTTTTGCCGTAGATTTTGTCACCCCTCTCAGGAGCCTTCTGGAAAGGGTGACTTTTGTGTAAAAATGAAGGTTTGGACGGATTTAGCTAATCAAATACGGGAAAATCTGTGAAAAGCGAGA
>ERZ1026988.172-NODE-172-length-32135-cov-8.803990_pt1 | contig 32135 bp, 26 predicted proteins | sample MGYA00519291_ERZ1026988 | MGnify/ENA primary metagenome ERZ1026988 (study PRJEB26926, sample SAMN06164795) | human gut metagenome | biome: ENVO:00009003; feature: ENVO:2100002; material: ENVO:00002003 | host: Homo sapiens | place: USA | collected 2012 ... | reverse complement strand
TTACTGACTCTTCTTACTTCTTGGATAGTTCCAGGTTTAATGAAACAATGCGAGCCATATCCAAGGAATACAGCAAATCTAAAGAGGAGTTCATTCTCCATTTCAAACGAACCTACTCAGAGCCTTACCCACCATCGTGGATTTTAGGAGAACTGCTTACTATTGGAAACGTCAATGCCATTTATCGCAACATTAAACAAAATCGCATACGCAAGCGTATTGCCAAACGTTTTGGGTTGCCTATCAATGTGTTTGAGTCATGGCTCACGGTTATTGCTGTTACTCGAAATGCCTGTGGTCATCATTCAAGAGTATGGAACAAGCAGAATGCTATTCAGCCAGCAATTCCCAATAGTCCCGCAGGAAAATGGATAACACAGCCAACAGATTCCATGCGTGCTTACTTTGATCTTTGCACCATCAAGTACTTTCTTAATGTTATATCCCCCAATAATGATATGCAATCCAAACTAACATGGTTGTTCATTCGGTTTCCTGAAATTGACTTACAAGCTCTCGGCTTTCCACAGGGATGGGAAATGGAACCATTATGGAGGTAATAACATGTGGAATGGCTACTGATAATTCACTCCCTTACATGGTCTTCTTTGTTTCCTTTTTATCATATTACGGGGTCGGCTCAAACGCCCACATCCAATCCATATCTATGTAATTTTGATGTAACTGAAAGTCAAATACGTTAAATTTTAGCCATTTCGTATCTATATAGAATCTACACGGTCACTTTTCTACCGTTTAGAACATATAATACTGATAATCAACTAATAATAGATACATATTATGTAATATCTCGCCCACCCATCGTTGTTAATTCCACGGCGTGGACGACATAATGCAAATATACTTAAGTTCTATCATTCAAGCAAAAGAATATGGAAAAAGATACATCCGAATTTTGTTTTTCTCAGAAGAACTTCTTATTTTTGTTTTGTTAAAGAGTTGTTTGACAGCATAGCAACGCAAAACGCTGAAATTCGCACGGTTGCTAACTCGTTACCGCCACTTCTCAAATACTTTGTTAAAAGTTTATTTCTCAATCAGTTAAGTCTAACTGACAAAAATCTAAAATAAAAAACACGAAACTCATTTCTGAATCCCGTATTTCCATTTACACAAAATATTTTATAGTGCCCAATAATCGGAAGAGTACCTCCAGCTCCACAAGATTATTTTAAACCGCTGAATACTCAGCGTTTTTTTATTTAGAATACTCTTTACTCCCCCTTTTACTCCCCCATCTTTATATTCATTTAACCCTATTCTGTTAATGAGAGTAAAAAATGGCCCACTCTTCTATAGAATGGGCTTGATTTCTATTTCTATCCTGCATTACCAAAGAGCGACCTTCCCTAATGAACCTAAATCCAAATTGGCTGAATTTACTCCCATAGCTTTGAATGCTCGGATAATGGTTGAGAAAGTCACACTCTTTCCGCTTTCTATTTTGGAAATCTGTGTACTCTTACCCCATCAATTCCCCAAGCTGCTCCTGTGTACATATCGCTTCAAAATGCGCCTCGTCGTTTCCCTTTAAACACCTTGATATTTTCACTTAAACGCTTCGGTATTTCTATCGAAACGCCTTATCCGGTAAAACATCTTGGGAAAACGAAAAACAGACTGCACTCCAAAAGGACAAACCCAACCCGCAAAAACAGCTTTTCCGTTGGTCTTTCCCTTTCCTTTCACTACCTTTGCATCACTCCGAAAGGGAGAAAAACACAGCAAGCCTATAACAGTTAGAACTTATGCAAACAAATTCTATCTATAACACATTGCTTGTCCTGGCTCGCGGAATCGGACAAGTCATGTTTCAAGACCATGTTTTATCTGGTTTACTGATGCTGACAGGAATAGCTATCCACTCATGGCAAATGGCATTGCTGGCCATCGGAGGAAATTTCATCAGCACACTCACAGCTTATTTATCTGGTTATGACCGAGATGATATCCGCCATGGATTATATGGATTTAACGGAACACTGGTGGGAATAGCTGCCGGAGTTTTCCTGCAGTTGTTACCTACAACCTTGCTGCTTGCGGCACTGGCCGCCTGCGTTTCTACTTGGATTACGCGACTCTTCAACGCCCAGCATCGACTTCCCGGATTTACCGCTCCCTTTATTCTTGCCACATGGATGCTATTGGGAATCTGCACATACTACCTTCCCGATACTTTAATCATGTCAGATGGAATCTCCGGATTATCTGCTGAAACAAACTGCTTTCAAGCATTCTGTTTAGGCATCGGTCAAGTTATGTTTCAAGATCATATCCTTAGCGGACTGCTTTTCGGTATCGGAATTCTCGTCCACTCACGCACTGCGGCTTTCTATACAGCCTTGGGAGCGCTCCTCCCCTTGCCTTTAGCCACGCTGTATGGAATCGATTCAAGTATAATTAATCTGGGATTGATGGGATATAACGGAGTTTTATGTGCCATCGCATTGGGAGAAACAAATTGGAGAAGTTTCGGATGGGCATCAGTTTCCGTCTGCCTGTCTGTGATATTACAAATCATCGGAATGAACTTGCATATCACCACGCTGACTGCTCCGTTTGTTCTGTCGGTATGGATGATACAGGGTTTAAAAAAAATTGTAAAACAAAAGGGGGCATAAACGCACTGCAAATCTTCCAGCTATCTTTTTCTGCGGAAAAAGTCTTTCATCAGTTGTGCACATTCCTCAGCCATCACGCCTTTTACCACCTCCGTCTTCGGGTGTAATGCCTGAGGAGCATATCTTTGGTATCCTCGCTTGTCATCGTCCGCACCAAAGACCAGCCTGCCGGTCTGCGCCCAAGCAATGGCACCGGCACACATCACACACGGCTCAACGGTGACATAAAGCGTACAGTCGGTCAGGTATTTTCCGCCAAGCGAATTGGCAGCAGCCGTAATGGCCTGCATCTCGGCATGCGCAGTCACATCGTTCAAGGTTTCCGTCAAGTTATGGGTACGAGCTATAATCCGGTCGCGACAAACCACCACCGCCCCTACAGGTACTTCTCCTCTTCCAGAAGCCTTTTCAGCCTCCATCAGAGCCTGCTTCATATAATATACATCATCCGCCATCGTTATCTGCGCATTTCATGTTCGCTGAATAAGGTAGGATAATCTTCCTCCATGTTGTGGTAAATAGAAGCAAGTACGGTTTCACGAAGCCAACGAGCCTTATTCGTTATCTGATATCTCTCCAAATAACGATTCACTATCTGCACTTCTTCTTCACTCATCAAGCATACCATCCGCTGCTTGCGCGGTGGAGTTGATGAAGGCACTTTCTTACGTTTCTTCCCTGTATTCAGCATAATAGCTGCAAAATTAGCACACTTCAACTGAATTCAAAGCATAAAATATGTATTTTTGCAAAAAAAGAAAGAATGGCAGCACATAATGAACTGGGAAAAGAAGGAGAAGAAGAGGCGACTGCTTACTTAGAAGCCCACGGATATACCATCTTGCACCGCAACTGGCGCTCCGGAAGGTTTGAGTTAGATATTGTAGCCGAAAAGAATAAAGAGCTGATTGTGATTGAGGTAAAGACGCGAAGAAACAATGATTACGGACTTCCGGAAGATGCTGTTACGTCACGGAAAATAAGACATATTGTTTCTTCTACTGATTCTTACCTGAAAAAGTATGCCATTGACTTGCCGGTGCGATTTGACATCATAACGGTTGTCGGCACTCAGCCTCCTTTCCTGATAGAGCATATTGAAGAGGCCTTTTTCCCACCCATCTGGAATTAAACCAATAAATCAAACTGAAAATGGACATAGAAACGCTGCGTGAATATTGTTTGAATAAAAAGGCGGTTGCAGAATGTTTTCCCTTTGATGAAACCACCTTGGTTTTTAAAGTGGTTGACCGCATGTTTGCGCTCATCGATTTAGATTCTCCCGACTGCGTCAGTCTGAAATGCAACCCCGACTATGCACTTGAGTTGAGAGAACATTATAATGGGATTGAAGGAGCTTTCCATTTCAACAAAAAGTACTGGAATCAGGTAGCTCTTCATTCCGACGTGCCCGATACGCTGGTATGCTCGCTGATAGACCATTCCTATGAAGAAGTTATCAAGAAATTTACACGTAAACAAAAAGAACTTTACAATGAACTTTCCTAAACCTATACTTCTCGGCGAAACAGCCTCAACCAATACCTATCTTGCCGAACGCTGTAACCTGGAAAGACTTCCCGAACTGACCAGTGTATATACCTCTTATCAGACTGCCGGACGCGGACAGCGGGGAAATTCCTGGGAATCGGAAGCCGGAGCTAACCTTTTGTTCAGCTTTGTTGTATTCCCCGACTTCTTAGAAGCCAAACGCCAATTTCTCTTATCGCAAATTACCGCTTTAGCTTTACAGGAAGTGCTGTCGCAATATACAGAAGGCATTACCATTAAATGGCCGAACGATATTTACTGGCATGACAAAAAGCTTTGCGGCACGCTGATTGAAAACGACCTTACAGGCATCCATATCAGCCGCTCTATTTCCGGCACCGGAGTCAACCTCAATCAGCTGGAGTTTATCAGCGATGCGCCTAATCCGGTTTCTCTTCGCCAAATCACCGGACAAACTTATGAACCGGCAGTTATCTTAGAGCAACTGATGGAACGGATTTCTGATTATTATTCGCTGCTCAAAAACAATGATACAGAAAGCATCATACAGCTTTACAAAGAAAGACTTTATCGGAAAAACGGCTTTCATCGGTACCGGGATGCCGAAGGTTCTTTTGAGGCTTGTATTTGCGATATTGAACCGATCGGAAAACTCATTTTAAAAGATAAAGCAGGTCAATACAGAGCCTACCTGTTTAAGGAAGTAGAATATATTTTATAATTTTCCCCTTATGAACCCAACGAACCAGCGCATTCTTCACATTGCTATTCCGTCTATTATCTCCAATATCACCGTTCCGCTCTTGGGACTGGTTGATGTAACCATTGTGGGACATTTGGGAGCCGCTTCATACATCGGTGCCATTGCGGTAGGCGGTATGTTATTTAATATGATTTACTGGATTTTCGGATTTCTCCGCATGGGTACCGGCGGACTGACAGCACAAGCTTATGGAGCACACCACTTGGATGAGTCTGTTCATATCCTGCTACGTTCATTAGGCATCAGCTTCTTGATTGCAGCCGGACTGATTGTCTTGCAATATCCCATCCGCATCCTCGCTTTTCACCTCATTGAAGCCAGTCCGGAAGTACGCCAGCTTGCTTCTACTTATTTCCATATCTGTATCTGGGGAGCACCTGCCACCCTTGGACTTTACAGTTTCACCGGATGGTTTATCGGAATGCAGAACTCACGCTTCCCCATGCTTATCGCCATTACGCAAAACCTAGTCAATATCACAGCCAGTCTGCTTTTTGTCTTCGGTTTAAGCATGAAGGTTGAAGGCGTAGCTTTGGGTACACTTATCGCCCAATATGCCGGACTGACCATTGCTTTCTTACTATGGTTACGCTACTACCAACCACTGCGCAAGTATATTCAGCATGCCCATGTCTTTGAACGCAATGCCATGAGCCGTTTCTTCCAGGTAAACCGCGATATTTTTTTCCGCACCCTCTGTCTGGTTGCAGTGACCGTTTTCTTCACCTCTACCGGAGCAGCTTACGGAGATGTGACGCTTGCTGTCAACACCCTGCTTATGCAGCTCTTCACCCTCTTTTCTTACATCATGGATGGATTTGCCTATGCCGGAGAGGCTTTGACCGGGAAATATATCGGGGCAAAAAATCATCTGGAACTGCGCCGTACCGTACGTCATCTGTTCGGATGGGGCGTGTTACTCGCCTTAGCTTTTACCCTCTTGTATGGTGCCGGAGGAAAAGGCTTTCTCTCCCTGCTTACGAACGACCAGATCGTGATTCAAGCTTCCGGGAGCTATTTCTATTGGGTACTTGCCATCCCCATAGCTGGCTTTTCAGCTTTTCTGCTCGATGGTATCTGCATCGGAGCAACTGCCACCCATCTCATGCTTCGTGCCATGATTCTTGCTTCAGGAAGCTTCTTCCTTACCTATTATGGCTTTCATGACACAATAGGAAACCATGCACTCTGGATGGCTTTTATCATCTATCTGGCTTTACGTGGAGTTCTTCAAGGAATATGGGGACGGAAAATCATCTGTCCTCCGGTTTCATCGTAACAAGTTTGTCACAGAATCAACACCGTTTCTTTATATACCGGTTACGCTCTTGTAATACATTGCTTTTACTTTTGTTGTGTCAATTTTAAAACCATTAACAACTAAAACAATGACAACAAAACTGAAACAAGTTTTATTACTTTTTCTGATGCTATTAGCACAGACATGGCACCTGTCTGCCCAAGATAACCGAGCTATTATATCAGGTATCGTAACCGATGAAACCGGATTAGGCGTCATTGGAGCAGCAGTACAAGTAAAGAATGAATCTACCGGCTTTAATACCGGATCTATTACAAACGAAAATGGAGAATACACCATCAAGCAGTTACCTCTTGGAGGACCATACAGCGTAACAGTAACCTATGTGGGATATGGTGACCAGAAAAAAACAGGATATACGCTGAATCAGGGAGATTTGATTCGCTTAGATTTCCAGCTGAAAGAAGAAAGTGTAATCATGGAAGCGGTAGAGGTCGTGGCCAATTCATTGAAGAATACCATCACTACCACAGGAACCGCAACATCTATCACTGAACGTGACCTCGAAAAACTTCCTGTAAACGGACGAAATTTCACCTCCCTAGTTGATTTGTCTCCACTTAGTACAGGCTCAAGCCTATCGGGGCAGTTGGCCTCATCAACTAATTACACCATTGACGGCATGACAGCTAAAAACCCCACTTCAGGAGGTAGTACAACAAGTCGTAACGGAGTTCCTTATGCCATTTCTATGGAAGCTATCCGAGAATTTAAAGTTGTAACCAACCAATACGATGTAACCAACGGACGTGCCGGTGGAGGTACTGTCAGTACAGTTACAAAATCAGGAACCAATACGCTGACTGGTAGTGCATTTACTTTCATGAGAGCTGACTGGCTCTCCAGCAAGTATGACATACGCGGAAATAAACGAAACAATGACTTCTCCACCTATCAATTCGGAGCATCACTGGGAGGTGCATTGGTGAAAGATCGGGCTCACTTCTTTATTACCTGGGACCATCAAGCCGACTCTCGTCCACTTTACATTGCCGATATACACGGAAAGGACGATGAAAAGCGCTACAACATTACAACAGATGTACGTGATCGCTACTTGCAAATAGCACGCGACAAATATGGAGTTTCTTCCACTCCACAATTCGGTTCTTTCGATAAAAAACAAAGTACAGACGCTGTATTTGCCCGATTAGACTGGCAAATCAATGCGACCAATCTGTTGACTTTCACCGATAACTTTGTAAACGACATGAATAACCTGGGACTGGGTGACAATACTAACATAAACCTATATGAAACGTATGGTGATGTACGCTCGCTTAACAACAGTGCCATGGCTACATTACGCTCGGTTATAGGGCCTAAAGGAACCAATGAACTCAAGGTACAACACTTATACACACTTGAAAAATCAATGCCCGGAGAAGAACTTCCTTCCAGCAATATTCCAAGAGCCATTGTAAACAACGTAACCTCGCAGATTAACGGGAAAACTGCAACAACCAGCATTCAATTAGGAGGGCACCGCTATTGTCCGGAAAACTTCTACAATCATGTTCTTCAAGTTGTAGATAATTTCTACTACAATACAAACAAGGTTAACTATACTTTTGGGGTGGACTTCATGTATACGCACATGAACTCACGCTACGGAAGTGAAACCAACGGACGTTTTTACTTCAACGGATTAGACAGTTTTGAAAAAATGACCCCTAACCGATATGTCCGTGAAGTATATCTTACCAATGACGATCGCGTAAAACAAAATATTCTAAATGCAGGTGCCTATGCACAGATGCAAACCAAACTTTTCCCCGGATTCGAATTAACAGCCGGTCTTCGATTAGATAATGCAACCTACTTCAATAAAGGAACATTTAACCAGACCGTATATGATGAATTAGGACTGCGTACAGACAACGGGCTCTCCAGCTTCCAAATACAGCCACGCATCCAGCTTACATGGGATATCAATGACAAACATCAAGACATTATTCGTGCCGGAGTTGGTATATTTGCTTCCGACATCAACAATTATGCCATGATTAATAATATGGTTTTCGATGGAACACGAACCACCTCGGTAGATATCAAGTTGAACGAAAATGCCCCTCACTACGCAGAGCTCCTTAATCTGATACGTCCCGATTTTTCTGCCTATCGCAAAAATCCTTCAACAGCTCCGGGCAAAGAACTGTTCAACAGTCCTTACGTAACCCCGATTTCTACCATCAACCTGAATGGAGCCGACTGTAAAGTTCCAGTGATTTACAAAGCCAATCTCTCATATACCCACTTCTTCAATGACCGCCTAAAAGTTAGCATTGCAGGATATATGACTTTGGGACGAAACAATTACATGTATGTAGACAGAAACATGAATGATGCTCCCTATTTCACTCTCGCAGCCGAAGGAAACCGAGGCGTATATGTACCGGCTGAAAGTATTGATTCTAAAGGAGAAGCAACTTGGTCGTATGGACGTAAAACAGATAAAGTGGGACGTGTATTGGAAATGGTAAGCGAAGGAAAAGTCAATCAGTTTGCATTCGTTATTGATGGAACCTGGAGATATTTTAAAGACGGAGAGCTTTCATTCAGCTATACATGGAATGATACCAAAGACAACACCTCATACAATGGAAATGTAGCAAACTCGGCTACCCTTTCCCAAATGGTTGTTGACGACCCACGTGATCTCAGCAAAATGACTTACTCAAACAATCAGTTCCGCCATAAAGTAGTAATATATGGTACAGCTCCCACATTCTGGGGCATCAGTATTGGCGCACGTTTCTCAGGAATCGGAGGTACTCGTTATTCCTTAGCTGTTAACGGAAATGTAAACGGGGATTTTGTTTCATCAAATGATTTGGCCTATATTTATGACCCAAACGATACCAATACTCCTCAGTATCTTAGAGATGGAATTAATGATATTTTAAACAATCCGGATGTAGAACAAAGCACTAAAGATTATATCCGCAAAAGTTTTGGAAAAGTAGCTGAACGCAATGGAGGTGTAAACGGCTTTTATGGAACACTCGATTTACGTATTGCCAAGAAATTCAAACTATACAAAACTCATAATCTTGAAGTTTCAGTAGATATGTTTAATGTATTAAATATGCTGAATAAAGATTGGGGAGCCGGACATATTTTGGGCAAACAGAATATCTATTCCATTACTGGATTTGATAAAGATAAAAAACAATATAAATATAATGTAAATGCTAACACGGGGGTATCTAACCTAAACGGTACTCCGTTTCAAGTACAGCTTGGTGTGAGATATGCATTCTAACCTAAAAAGTAAAAATAATGAAAACAAAACATGTACTTATGGCTTGTGCCTGCGCACTTTTCACCTTAGCCGGACAGGCACAGACTCAAGTAATCGCGCATCGCGGATTTTGGAAAACAGAACATTCAGCGCAAAATTCAATCACAGCCTTAAACAAGGCTGCTGAAAACAAACTGTATGGTTCAGAGTTTGACGTACAACTTACTGCCGACGGAGTGGTTGTTGTGAATCACGACGACACAATTCAAGGCTTTACCATCGGAAAAACCAACTATGATAATTTAAAAGGTTTGCAACTTAAAAACGGAGAAATACTTCCTACACTGGCAGATTATCTGCAAGCCGGGAAGAAACAGGCAGGAATACAGCTCATACTCGAAATCAAACCGCATAAGACTAAAGAGCAAGAAGACCAAATAGCGGAAACGACGGTCAAAATGGTCAAAGAATATGGTTTGGAAAAACAAGTGGAATATATTTCCTTCAGCATGAATATCTGTGAGCAGCTGACTAAACTTACGCCAAATTCAGCAATTGCTTATCTTAAAAGTGATGTCGCTCCTAAAGAACTTAAAGCAAAGGGAATAAATGGAATAGATTATCATTACAAAGCGATAGAGAAACATCCGGAATGGGTTAATGAGGCACATGAACTGGATATGAAAGTAAACGTATGGACGGTCAATAGCTTAAAAGACATACAGAAAATGATCGACTTAAAAGTAGACTACATCACAACCGATCAGCCTTTGGAGGTCACCGATTTAATCAAGAAGAACAAAGACTCCAGCCTACATTAAACAGACTAACCAATTCTAAACAGAATTATCACACAACGGAAATAGAGATGTAACACAACATCTCTATTTTTGTATCGTCAAATTAAAGCAAAAGAACAATGAAAATCACATTTGTAAAAAGTAGTATTTTAGGATTGTTTGCCCTGTTTTTTATTGGAACTGCACAAGCTGGTGAAACTGAAAAAGGAGGGAAGGTTAATAAAGAAAATGACGCAACAATAAAGGTCTTGGTTGTGGGTCTTGACAATGTCAACTCAAATTATTTCCCTGAAAGTATGATTACCGAAGAAACCGGAATTCCGGAAGACAGCATCAGTAATACATATAACCATATCATTACAGAGAATATCATTCAAGCCAATAAAGACAAGAATTATGACTTCATCTCTTCTGAAAGATTTAAAAACGCTTATTCCCTCGTAGGGAATCTGCAGGTTTATGGAGAAGAGGAAGAAAGCTATATCGATATCAGCCAAATAAACAAGCAGAATTACGCCCGATTATTGAATGAGACTGATGCTGACTATGTTTTGTTTCTAAACCAGCACTATTTGAAATGGCAAGACAAACCCTTAAGAACTCTGTTCCATTTTGTAAGCTATTCTCTATTTGATAAGAATCAACATGAGATTACAAAAGGGAACAACTACTTTACATGTATGAATCTGGAAAAAGCGGAAAAATTAAGCAAAGCCAGTCGGAAGAGCTCCTCAAAAATCACTACAGCTATTATCAAAAGCATCGACAAATAACAACTTCATAACAAAAAGCCTGTTTTCGAAATTGTCCGGAAAGAATGGATTACTCCTGCCCGCCCGGACAATTTCCTTTTTAAGAAAATGAAACAGGCAATAATATTTAAACCGGCTTTCCCTTTCCATTCCTGCTTTTATTTCTAACTTTGCGTAAAACAACATTTAAATAACAAGGAACGTATGGCAAGATTTAAACGCATCTTATTAAAACTCAGCGGCGAGAGCCTGATGGGAGAAAAGAAGTATGGCATCGACGAAAAACGTCTTGGAGAATATGCCCAGCAGATTAAAGAAATCCACGAAATGGGAGTACAGATTGGTATCGTCATCGGAGGGGGAAATATTTTCCGCGGATTAAGCGGTGCCGGAAAAGGATTCGACCGCGTGAAAGGAGACCAGATGGGAATGCTGGCTACTGTAATCAATAGCCTGGGGTTAAGTTCTGCCCTGGTCGCAGCGGGAGTAAAGGCACGTGTACTGACTGCTATCCGTATGGAACCAATCGGTGAATTTTATACAAAATGGAAAGCGATTGAAGCGATGGAAAACGGTGAAGTAGTCATCATGTCTGCCGGAACCGGAAACCCGTTCTTCACGACCGATACCGGCTCGTCTTTACGTGGCATTGAAATTGAAGCCGATGTCATGCTTAAGGGTACACGTGTAGATGGTATCTATACTGCTGACCCGGAAAAAGACCCTACTGCCACTAAATTCGATGAAATTACATATGATGAAGTGTTGGCAAGAGGTCTCAAGGTGATGGATTTAACTGCCACTTGCATGTGTAAAGAAAATAACCTGCCTATCATTGTGTTCGATATGGATACCGTAGGTAACCTGAAAAAGGTTATGTCGGGCGAAAATATCGGAACATTGGTACATAACTAATTACCCTGAACTTAAAAAAAATGGCTTCTTTTATCCGGTCAATCAAACAGACAGAGATATAAAGAAGCCATTTCTATTAAAGTATCATCCGTTAAAGTATGTGTCGAGCAGATTCCGTGCAGCCGCAAATGAGGTCAGCCGCCCGCTTAATACTTCTTGTTCCTTAGCTGAAAGCATCGATGCAATTACCGGATTGTTATAAAAACTATCACGAAGGTGTTCGTTAATGGTTTCATACATCCAATATCGTGCCTGCTCATTCCGGTGGAATTCAAAATAGCCGTTTGCCTTTACAAAATCAATGTATTTATACACCATATCCCAGATTTCCTTTATGCCGATGCCATAAAAGCCTGAATAAGTCAATACCTGAGGAGTCCATCCGGATTCCGGAGCCGGAAACAGATGCAGGGCATTACGGAAATGAGATGCTGCAAGTTTAGCCTTCTCAATATTATTTCCATCTGCCTTATTGATTACAATTCCATCAGCCATTTCCATGATGCCGCGCTTGATTCCCTGCAATTCGTCACCGGTACCTGCCAGCTGAATTAACAGAAAGAAATCTACCATTGAATGGACAGCGGTTTCACTTTGACCTACTCCTACTGTTTCTACAAAGATTTTATCAAAGCCAGCCGCTTCGCAAAGGATAATAGTTTCACGGGTTTTCCGAGCTACTCCTCCCAATGAACCGGCAGAAGGGCTGGGACGAATAAAAGAGTCCGGATGAACGGATAGTTTTTCCATGCGGGTCTTGTCACCTAAAATACTGCCTTTGGAACGCTCGCTACTGGGGTCAATGGCTAATACGGCTAATTTCCCGCCTCGTTCTTCCAAGACATGCAAACCGAAGACATCGATTGACGTACTTTTTCCGGCACCTGGTACTCCACTAATACCTACTCGTATGGATTTACCAGCATAAGGAAGGCATTTTTCAATTACCTCCTGCGCCATGGTCTGATGCTCGGGCTTTACGCTTTCCACTAAGGTTACAGCCTGACTTAATACCGTAACATCGCCTTTAATGATACCCTCTACGAAATCGCCAACTGACAGTTGACGGCGTTTGGGCTTCTTTCTCAACTTCAGATAAGGATTAACAATTGAAGGCTGCTCAATGCCTTTGTTTACAGTTAACCCCTTGTATTTGTCACTGTTTTCGGGGTGTTCCATATGTATTAGTTTTTGAGTTTATGAGTTTATGTTACCTCAATGAGGCATTCACACGGATATTAATCATCGGATGTGCCGGATCATTGGTTATCATCAAGATGCGCGGAGTTCCTTTTACACGGGGCAGATTTGCAGCCAGCACGGTAATCTTCATCTTTGTTGATTCTCCCGGCTTTAGAACGCGCTTTTTCAAATTCACACCTAAAGCGATACTGAATACTTGCATATCTTGAATGACCAAGTCAGAAGTTCCTTTATTGGTTATGACAATCGTCTGCGATTTCTTTTGATTAGGCTTCAAGGGAGGAAATTCCAACTTCTGGGCAGACAAGGATATCACTGGAGGGTTGTTTTTCTGCTGCTCGGTCAGATTAGAAAAGTCGGGCAACAAAGAGACCGATACCGGCAGTTCGTTGTCACTTCCTACCTTATCACCGGGAAAGCGGGACAGATAGACGGATGAACGGGTAATACCCAACTTGGGCAGTTTATCCGTATCTAAAGTCACGATGATTTTTCCGGCTTTTCCACGACCCAATCTTTCGGGTACTGCCTTGGCACTTAAATAGGGAGGCAAGTGCATCAACACGGGTGAATATCCCTTGTTCGACGTATTTGCCACCAGAATCTCTACAGTAGGTTTATCTCCTTTATTTACTGCGTCGAAGTTCAACTCATCCTGATTCAAGCGAATCGCTCCAAAGCCATAGGCATGTGTAAAGGCAAAGTTCTTCGAATCGGCAGTCACTTCTCCGTTAAACTGTAAATACAGCGGTAAAGAAGAGGCATTGCAATAAACACCGACTTCTTTATAAAAGCGACCGATAGCTTCCGCATCGAACACGGCAGTTACCTGTCCCTTTCCTCCTGCCGGAATGGGAGTCTTTGTCCACGTAGCTTCCGTACATCCGCATGAAGTGGTTACATTTGATATTACCAACGGCTTGTCGCCCGTATTGGTAAAATGATAAGTTATCGTAGTGGGTGTACGCCAAAGAAGATAACCTAAATCTTGTTCCGGTTTATCGAATGTAATCTTCGGTTGTGCCTGTACTCCTAAGACAATACTTACTAATATACTGAAAAGAAAAAATATACGCTTCATTAATTCTATGCTTCTTGATTAGTTGAATATAGCAAAGAAGGCATCCTATCTTTAGGGTAAAGACAGCATCCTTTCTTCGTATGACAAAGATAGGGAGAATATTTGAGTTTTTAAGTTTTGGGTTTTGAGTTTTTGAGTTTTTAAGGTTTGATAAGATGACCAGATGACAAGTTGACGAAACTCTGAATACCTTTACTAATCATATTAAAACCTCGTCAACTCGCCACCTGAAGCCTCGTCAACTAAAAGACTCACTCAACGGTTAATGTTCCGCCATCACTATGTCCGCCAAACTCCGGTGCATAAGCCGACTGGATGGTAGCAGCTCCTGCCTGATAAACTCCGCTTCGGTCGATGTAGACCTTATATTCGATGGTGTACTGCCCTTTCCGCAGCTTATCCATAAAGAAATCGGTTGAAGCGTCACGGCTGACCTGATAATACGAAATGCCATCGCTCACCCGATAGCCGGAGAGTTGTTCTTCCGGCTGCATACATGCCGCCCTACCGTCACGAAGTTGAATAAAGTCCATATCACGGTCGGCTTTCACCTGCAAGCGTACCGTCAGTTTGTCGCCCACTTTCAGGGAGGTTCCGGCTGTCACCTTTTTACCATCCAAATAATACGTACGCACCACGCTGACCCCATTTCCCTTTTTCTCTTTCAGCTTAGCTGTTTCTTCAAAGAACTGCGCATAAACCGCTCCCCAGCTCAATCCGCCGCCTGTCTTTTCAAAACGGATTTCCGGAACTTGTGCCTCAGTGCCGGTAAACGACTGGCGTACCGCATCCAATCGGTTTCCGGATGCTTCCAGACGCGCGGTTCCGATGACAGCTGCAACTGAGCCGGTGGTTACGACCTGTTTCTCTCCGGTAACAAAGAATACATAAACCGCATCGGCTGTAGCAATCGGGGTACGCCAAGCCTGTACTTGCTTCTGTTTCAGCAACCACTGTTTCATTTCAGCAAGGGCTTGTTTATCCGGAGCAATACGTTGCATAGCCTCCATCACAGCTACTTGGGTAGGAATCTTATAACTGTTCCATGAATACACCGCCTTCCGGGTATCAAAATAGCGTCCCATCTCCGGAGTATAAACCGCATACTCCCGGACCGACTGCATCAAATCGGCAGCCTCACGCTTCTTTCCGTTCGCATGGAAGATGAGGGCAGTCAGTGCTTTCTCATAAATGGTATATTCCGCTGAACGGTTCTCCAGCTTGCCGATTAGGTAAGCCACAACGTTCTTATCGGCTTTTCCGGCTACCGAAGCGTCCAACGCACCGATATACAAGTAACGTATAGCCTGCTCACTGGGATATACCTTCGTCTGTCCTTGACGTTCACGGGTTCTCATGTGTTCATATTCCAGCAGCAAGATTGCTTTCAAGTAATCCGCAGCATGCTGATACATCGTTTCAACAGAAGCATTGAGCGAGAAACCGAGGTTCTTAAGCCGTGCCAGCATTTCTACTATTTGTGTAGTTACAATCCGGCTTCCGGACATGCCTTCATACCATCCCCAGCTTCCATCTGCATGCTGAAGCGTACGCAAACGGGCTTCTGCCTGAGCAAAGTTGCTGTTCATCCGATTCAAGTCGAACAGCAAAGCAATCCGACGTTTTTGTTCCGTTTCATCGGCAGCCTCAGCCACCCAAGGAGTTTCGGCAAGCAAGATTTGTTTCAAGTCTTGGTTCGTTTCCAACTTACTCAACAGGCTTTCTTTGATAGCGCCCTGTTCCATCCACGACTTGAACAGCTGCGAAGCGGCAGGATATTTTTTCATCACCAACGAGGCTACTGCATGGGCATAATAAGCCGACATCCACGAAAGCGCATCGTTATTGACCGGATTAGCAATGACCGGCAAAGCCTGAAGCACATACCAGTCGGGCGTAGCAGTCAGTTCCACCGTCAAGCGGCGTTCGGTTGCTGTTTGGCTCTGCCCGTTGAACAAGTCCTTCGTACGGACAACCACCTGTCCCTCTCCATTCATCTGCACCGGAAGCGTTTCTGTCATCCACTGCCGATTGGTCAGCACCGGAAGATAATGTTGCTCGCCGTCACTGAAATCGCCCGCATCGGCAGTCAGCTTGCAGACCAGCATTTCCTGTTCCCCGTCCACATCGAACGTAAATCCAACGGTTCCGTTTTCCCCAGCCTCTACTCGGAAAGGCTGCTGTCCGCTGTAAACCACCTTACCGGTTATCGGATCAGCGAGTTGCATACGTGCCACTCCACTCACCGTTTCAGCCGAAAGGTTATTCAGCGAAGCCATCAGCGTAGTGCGGTCGCCCACACGGACGAAACGCGGCATATTCGGCTGGATCATAAACGGCTTGTTGGTCTTTGCCTTCGCGGTAATCAATCCGTAATCCAGCTCACGTGTATGGGCAAGTCCCATCAACTTCCATTCAGTCAGTGCATCGGGCATGGTAAAGACAATGCGCACATTTCCTGCCGAATCAGTCCGCAGGTCGGGATAGAAGAATGCCGTTTCGACAAAGTTCTCACGCAAAGGGAGATAAGCCTCTTCCTCTTCTAATGATTCCGCCGAGCACTTAACCACAGCAAAGATTTCAGACCGTTTCTCGAAGCCTGCATCCAGTTGCACGCCATCTGCCTTAGCCTTCGCCCCGGCATATAAAGCCCGCGAAGCAGCCAAGGGACGTACCCCGTTTCCTCTCAAACTCAACCGCATCGGCTGCTGCCAAGAAGGAATATCCATCCGGCTATAATAGTTAAAGAAGGTTAATTCATGAGCCACCGAAGAGCCTCCGTTCCGGTAGAAAGGAGCAGTGAGCATGAGATACGAACGGACAGACAACGATGAAGGATAAACCGACGGTACACGACGGTTGAATTGCAAGTTAAACGACCAGTTGTTTGCCAGCAGTCGGTCGAGCGAAGCATCGTAAAGCGTAGCCAGCAAACGGGCATCAGCCGGCTTTCCGTCCGGATGAGCAATCGTCAGGCACCACTCCTCTTCACCTCCCGGTGTCAGCTTGTCACGGAAAGTCTCCCACTTCAACTTCAGTTCCTTCTTCGGAAGCGGACGCGTGAGATGCACCTCCTTGGTATAAAAGATACCCTTCCGCATAAATGCGAAACTCACCGTAATGCCGTCACCATATTCCGGCTTATAGGTATAAGTAAACTTACGCACTTCATTATTCAGCGTAAAACGTTCCGAATGAATCCGCTTGTTGCCGCTATATATCTGATAAAACACACAGACATCTTTCTCACTGCTTCCCACATAAAGCGTAGTTGGGCGAGCCTCATCCAGTTCCGTTCCGTCTTGATAGAACCACTGCACATCCTTGAAAGGCGGACGGGTATCATCCTTCGAAAACAAGGTATAATCTTGCTCCCCTTTGCAAAGGCGACCTTGCTCATCGGTAGCCGAGAGTTCCACTCGGTAGCGGCCGGAAGGAAGATTCAGCAACAAAGACGGTACGATATCCACATCATCCACATTCGATGGAATGGAAGCGCTCTGCACCCTCTCGCCTTTCTCTCCCTTTTCGTTGAGAGCATACACCTTATAATAGATAGTTACATCCACCGGTTTCCCGTTCAGGTTACGCGCCATGAAACGAACCTTTTCTTCTTTCTCACGCATCACCTTCTCACGCAAGCCCTCCACCCGCAAGCTAAGCGACTGGCTGCCGGCTGCCAATGTAAGTGTTCCACTCTGCGTCTCGCCCGCTCCATCGGTCACTTCAGCCTTCACCTGATAGCGATAATAACCCTGCCAAGACTGGTCGTCGGCATCATCCGGTTTTTGCAAACAAGCCTCCACCTCAAAATGTCCATCGGCATCGGTTGTCGCTTCGCCTTGACCAATTTCCTCTCGGAAATTGTCGGCACGCCAGAACCAAGCCCGGGTACGGGTCAAGGTGTAACGCACCTTTCCGTTGCGCACCGGCACACCGGAAAAGTTCATGGCCTTTCCTTCCACCGTCAGCGTATCGCCGAGATGGTAAGCCTTTTCATAGGGCGTAAAAGTCACATCGAAAGTGGGACGCTTATATGCTTCCACCCGGATGAAGTGCGTATTTTCGCCTGCCGCCGTCAGTTGGAAATCACCGGGCAGCGTGGTTTCGGGCAGCATGAACTCGGCACTGAATCCGCCGAAGTTATCAGTTACCACCTGCTTCTTGCCGATTTCTTTCCGGTTGGCATCGCGAAGCACCAGTTCCATGCTCCGTCCGCTGCGCACTTTCACCTCGTCGCCCGTCTGCCGATACGCCACCCCCGATACATACACCGGCTGTCCCGGACGGTACAGCATACGGTCGGTAAACAAGTCTACAGTTTCTTTTTCCTTATCCGGAGCCATCGGATGCAACGAAGAGAAGTTCATATACACCACATCCATCGCCTCTTCACGGCTGGTACGGGCATGCATCCACAGACTTCGTTCGGTCTGTTTTGCCACACGCACCTTTCCCTCTACATCGGTCTTAAACGATTTATAAAAAGTGTAATTCCCGGGAACGGGAATGGAATAGAGCACTATTTCGGCTCCCGGAACGGGATGGCCGCTGCGGCGGTCGACCACATAAAACTCGGTTTCCTCATCCGGCAACGGAAAACTCAGCACCTGCAGCGAAGAAAGATGCAGCAGTTCATACGTTGTCTTATCCGGATAACCGTCGGGAATGGCTTTCAGCACGTAAATACCGGCTTCGGGCATACGGTAAGTCAAGGAAGTCAACGTATCGCCATAATGCGGAGTGGCAGGAAGCGAGAAATGACGTTTGTCGCACAACTTACCATGATTCTTTATCAGTGCAGCATGTTCCGGATTACGGGCAAACACCGAACTGGAAGCCTTCAGATTCAAGCGATAGACCTCCAGCGTCATGCCGCGCAGGTTACGGCTGGTCACTTCGAACGTGCATTCCTCACCCGGATAAGCTCCTGAGGTACTCAAGGAAAGCGAAGGCAACAGCACCATACGCTCCTGGCTTTTCAAGTCGGCAGCAAACTCCGACTTCGGATAGCGTTTCAACCCCTCACGAATCACATCCATCTCCTTCACATACTCCCTCCGGCGGTCGTACAATTCAGCAAGGCAAGCATACACTGCTGCACAGGCTTCCGTATCGGCATACGCCTGTGTCCACTCCTGCATCCGAGCAATGGCTTCCACCTCGGAAACCCGCAAAGGAGCATGGACATAATGACGCTGTACATATTCCAACAAGCAAATACGGGTCAACAGTTCCGACGAGCGGTTGCCCGTACCCGTATAATAATCAATCAACCCAGTATATAAATCCACCGTTAACTGTTGAGCCGAGATTTGGGTCAACACAGGGACATACCTGTTCAACCACTTTACCGCCTGCCGGGTCAGCAAATCGAGCATGGTATCGCCGAAATACTTCTCACTCAATTTTCCGCTTTCCGTCATCGGACGGTAGGCTTCTGCCTTCACCGCAGCCAAGGCATTCTTGTCTTCCAGCGAACGAAGGAAATAAACAAACGCCTCGTTGACCTCCTTCGACTGCTGCAACAGATAATAGCCAGTCACGCTGTTCAGCACCGCCCGTGCTACCGGGTCGGTCTCCCTTTCCGTCCAAGCCTTCAGTCTGTCCAGCTCCGACTGAAGACTGTCGGGAGTCAGGCTAATCTGGTTATCCGCCCGCATCAGATAAGCCTTTATCATCTGCGGAGCATTCCGCTCGGCAAGCGCCTTCCGGTAAATTTTGTCAAGGGTATCAATTAAAGACTGAGGCAAATCTTTCTTTTCAAGTGTTTCTACCTCTTTCCACCATTTTTCATAAGTCTGCGCCCGAAGCGGCAAGACCATACAGCCCAATAACAGCATCAGACTGCTCCATATGATTAGCTTCTTCATAAGCATAAATTTTTGAGTTCTTGGGTTTATCCATTCCTTGAGTTGCAACGTTGATAACTCATCGGAAAACAAGTATCCTAAACCTTGTCAGTTTATCTGCTGAAATCCTCTAAGTTCATAAACCTACCAACTCACCTTCTTAAAGATAATGCTTTTTTATGGAAGCACTGCACTCTGGTCTGTGAAAGAATCAAAAACGAAGCCATTCATTGACCGCCCGACGAATATTCTCGCGTGCTGTTTCCGGTAACTCGACCGCAACGCATGCCGAATCAGTTCTCCTGTTCCGAAAGAAGTGGTCAACATCGGATTTCGTTCTTGCTCAGTCAGCAACGGAAGACCGCTTGCTTCTGCCATTTCAATAACGGCTGTCTCTCCGTCGCCCAGCACCCCATACCTCGCCTGAATCGGACGCATCAACGGATCGTGTACTTCAACGGGAATCAGCCTACCGCTCGTAGCCCGTACCAAAACCGAAAGCATTCCCTCTCCTCCGTCCGCTACTGGCAGGCAACGCACCTCGCACGCAGGAAACTTCCGACGAATGGTTTCTGCCACTGCCGCCTCAACTTCTTCCGAAGCCAGGCAGCCTTTAAATGAATCAATAGCCAAGATGATTTTCGCAAGCATAGGTTTTCGTTTTTAAGCTTGTGAGTTTTGAATCAACCGACAAATTAAACCTAAAAAAAACACGAACTCAAAAAATCAATCTGCCTTTTTATTCTTTTGCCTCAAAAAGCTTCTCCTTCCCCCAAAAACGTGTTTTCGCAAAAATTGCCTGCACCCTACACGTTTTTAAGGTTAATCTATTGTAGAACAACAAATTGAAGCGTGCAGGGTGCAGTGTAGGACGGTGTAGGACGCAGGGATTGCCTACACGCCTTCCGTCAGCCAAACCATGATTAAATTCAACGGACACTGACATACAATATCTGCCTCCCGATGAAACCAGTTTTCCCATCGAAATACGCGGAATGGACTGTCCCTTAGACATGCTGCCGGCATGACGAAGCTCCGTAAAGTCAATCCATGGAATAGATGATTGCCTCACAAGTCACTTCAAAACTGATATTCACAGATTGAATAATCCTAAAAACAGTAGTTTTTTATGATTGTGTTTGAGCGGATTTAACTCATATTTTGATACCTTTGTATCAAAATTTAATCAAAATATGGATAATCCTAATCGCTTGAAACCTGTTCTTGTAAAAAAAAACAGGAAAATGGCTTGCAGAACAGCTTGGAAAATCTATATGTACCATTAGCAACTGGTATCAAAATAATATTCAGCCTGATCTGCCAACATTAGATAGAATCGCAAAACTACTTGATGTTGATATAAAAGACTTGTTGAACTCAACTGAAAAATAAAATTAGCATTTTATGGCAAAAGCAAAACCTTTTATCAAGTGGGTTGGCGGAAAGAGTCAGCTCATTGAACAACTGGATGCACAACTTCCAGCTGACTTTGGTAATTGGGAAAATGTAACGTACATAGAACCCTTTGTGGGTGGTGGAGCCATGCTCTTCTATATGCTTCAGCGTTATCCTAATATCCAACACGCTATTATCAATGATATAAATCCTGATTTGGCTACATGCTATCGAACTGTCAGAGATACTCCTGAGCTGTTGATAGAGTCATTGATGGATATAGAAAATGCGTATTTGGCTCTTGAAACAGAAGAAGAAAGAAAAGATTTCTTCATGGCTACTCGCGATAGATACAATGAGAAGAATCTTGACCCTATCGAGAATACAACAAAGTTCTTTTTTTTGAATAGGACCTGTTTCAATGGTCTATATCGAGTAAACAAGAAGGGACTATTCAATGTTCCTTTTGGGAAATACTCAAATCCAACGATATGCACTCCTGATATTATCAGAAAAGATAGTGAATTATTGCAACGTGTAGAGATTCTAAATGGTGACTTTGAGGCAACATTTGAATATGCGTATGGCAATACCCTTTTCTACTTTGACCCTCCATACCGTCCATTGAGTGATACTTCAAGTTTCAATGATTATGCTAAGGAAGCCTTTAATGATGATGCTCAGATTCGCTTAAAGGAGTATTGTGACCGCATCCATGATGCTGGTTTTAGCTTCATGCTCAGCAACTCGGATTGCAAGGGTAAGAATGAAGCAGACAACTTCTTTGATGCACTGTATAGCGCTTATCAAATTGAAAGAGTCTGGGCATCAAGAAGCATTAACTCAAATCCGGAAAAGCGAGGAAAGTTGACAGAAATACTTGTTCACAATTATTTGGAGACTAAGAATAATAACCAGCCCAACCTTTTCAATTTTATAGAAAATGAAATGGTTCAAATTGTTGCAATGGCTGTAAATCAATGATATAATATGAAGGATTTTAACAAATTCATGTCTCAACTTCAAGAGACGAATCAAACACTTGATTTCTTCTGCGATTTCGATAAAATTGCAGCAAATGTAGATAATATCAAACTAAGCTTATGTATGCTTAACAGTTTGATTGGCACTACTGATTTAAGGAAGAGTGTTGAAACTATATGGAATCGTGACCCTAGCGCATTCAGCGTTATGGATATTCTCATTGCGGTTCGTAGCGGAGGGAAAAAAGTGGTTCTTAATTCAGCAGCTCAGTGTATCATTCTTGATAGGCTCTTCACCAGCATAGATGGAGTGATGGAGTACTTGGAAGGAACTGGTCTTGCAGATTTGTTCCGTCAAAAGAAGATAAACGACTTGGTAGACTATGTTTTTGGAATTGAAACAGGTCTTGATAGCAATGCAAGAAAAAATCGTAGTGGTCATGTCATGGAAAACAGGATAGCTGACATTTTGAATAAGCATGGAGTAACATACCGCCAGGAGGTCTATTCAACGGAATGGCCCAACCTCCAGAAAGTTCTGGGCGATGATGAGAAGAGATTTGATTTCGTAATTCAAACTTCTTCAAAAACCTATTTGATAGAAGTTAATTTTTATAGTGGCGGTGGTTCAAAACTGAATGAAGTAGCACGTTCTTATTCTGATATTGCCCCCAAAATCAATTCGGTACCCGGTTTTGAGTTCGTCTGGATTACAGATGGTATCGGATGGAAGAGTGCGCGTAATAAATTACAGGAAGCATATAATATCATTCCGAGCATTTATAACTTATCTAACATAAACGATTTTCTCAATGGCATCTAATAAAGCATGGAATAAAATATTCCGTGATTACAACATTACAAACCATGATTTTGCCAGTGGTCCGTTCGAACTGACTGCTGACCAAATAAAAAAATCCTGTCAAGAATTTACTACAACAGGAGATAAAGAACCTCGTATTTTATGCAAACAAGATACAAGGTCTGATAGACCTTCTGTATTTGTCAAGAACGGTCTGTTCATCTTACCCAAGAAGAATGGGTCCTATTATATTCTAAAAGGCGAAGGATATGTTGATGTACCAGACATTACATCTGCAATTCAAGATTATGTCAGCAAACTCGATTTTAAATTGGAGAGTTCAATGGTTGGTGATTCTGAAATGCAATTCCTTGATTTCGCCTATGCGAACTCTTTAATAAGAACATTTATGAATGATCCTTCTCTTGTTCTCACAATACGTGGTCGCAAATTTACTCCTCAATTTTCATTCCGTGTTGGCTTGAATGAATTAGATACAGAGAGTGTGCAGACCGAAGTGGATGCCGGGTATGAGGGAAAAACATCTATCGTTCTTATTGAAGCAAAGAATGTCTCTACAACCAACGTGATTATTCGACAACTATATTATCCTTTTAGACAATGGAGCGAAAATACATCTAAAACAGTATATCCAGTATTCTTTGAAAAGAGGGTAATAGATGGTGAAAATATATTCTATATTTGGCAATTTGAGTTCACCGATGTAGAAGATTATAATAGCATTCGACTCGTAAAATCAGGAAGATATAGAATTCTTACTCCATAAATTATGGCTATCGCGTCATATTATAAATCTCCCAACAACGACTTCACTCTTATTCAGGGTGATTGTGTTGAAACCTTGTCAAAGTTCAAGTTTGGTTTTGACATGGTGTTTGCAGATCCTCCATACTTTTTGTCTGGAGGTGGCATATCATGCCAAAGTGGGCAAGTTGTTTGTGTTGATAAAGGAGAATGGGATAAACCCTCAACCCCTGAAGAAATGAATGCATTTAATTTGAGGTGGCTTTCTGCTTGCAGAGAGCACATGAAAGACAATGCAACAATATGGATTTCAGGAACTCATCACAATATCTTCAGTGTCCAGCAGCAACTCTTAAAGTTGGGATTCAAGATTCTGAATGTGATAACATGGGCAAAAACGAATCCTCCGCCAAACATATCATGCCGATATTTTACATATTCGACCGAGTTCATTATCTGGGCAAGGAAGTCACAAAAGGTTGCTCACTACTATAATTATAATTTAATGAAGCAACTTAATGGTAACAAACAAATGACTGATGTATGGCAATTACCAGCCATTGGTCGTTGGGAGAAGTCATGTGGCAAGCATCCAACCCAAAAACCACTGGGAGTTTTGGCAAGATTGATTCAAGCCAGTACTCAACCAGGGGCATGGATTCTTGACCCCTTCAATGGAAGTGCGACAACCGGTATTGCTGCCAACTTGCTTGGCAGAAGGTATCTAGGCTTAGAAAAGGAAGATGAGTTTCTGTCTATGAGCAAAGCCCGAAGGGAAGAAATAGAGAATAGTGCTGTTCGTAGCGACTATCTTGAAAGGTTGGCGAAGGCAAAAATTATTTTGCCTCCTGATAATTTCTTCTTGGCTGATGATTCTGAAATAAGTTATGGAGCGCCTTGGTTGTAGCATTCATCTTCGCAAGACTGATAATAAACGAAATAAAATATTAAGCCAACCGATACGCCCGATGCGGTGCACGTCCCTGCTGCACCAACACCCCACTCTCTACCCAGCGGTTCAAGTCACGCTGCGCTTTCGAGCGGAGCAGCCCCGTCAGTTCCCCGTATTGGGTACGTGTGATTGACTCATGACGGGACAGATATTCCTTCAGCCGCGCCAAACGTTCCTCTTCCGTCAGTACACCGGAACTCTCACGAAACTTGCGGTGATGCTCCGCACGCTCCAGTTGTCCGTGCGGACGGAAATTCTTCATCGGCTGCAGGCGCACCTTCCCGAAACGGATGGACTGGGCATGCACCGCACTTTCACTCTCCACCTCACGCTCTGCCTCCAGAGTAGCCTCAGCATAACAGATTCCCCCTATTTGCACCCGCTCCCCATGCGAAAGATGAGAGAGGGCACAGCGTTCAATCTCTGCCATTGCTCCCACCAGCACTCCCCGGTCGAACGAGGAATGCGAAGCTATCTCTTCTACCATCTGTTCCCAAGTCAGCGTACCCTGCGGCACAAGTTTCGGATAAAGAATACGGGAGCCGTTACTGTCTTGCGGGTTCGGAGCCAACCGGAAATCATACTTTGCTTTCATTAATCATATTCATTTAAGAGGTTGATAATCGAAGTTTTCAAGCATAAATTCTACAGCCCATAATAGTGGGTCGTACAACTCACTATTATGGGTTATATAACCCACTATTATGAGTTGTATAACCCATAATAATGGGTCATAGAATTTACTCTTACAAATATACAATATCAAAGGGCGGAAGTCAAGAATTCAGGAAGAGAAAAATTCATATCAATACAAGAATTTGAAACGAAAATCCCGACGAGAAGAGGATATCCCACAAAAAAGAGAGTCGCCATATACATTATACATTCGCAGAAAGCTTAGGTTTAAAAAGCTCTTACAACATGACACTAATACATAAAAAGGCAAAACATCTTAGCTACTTAAACTCATTTGTCCTCCTTTTAAGCCCAAATATCCACCATTTAAGTCCCTCCTCCTTTTTATCCACCTTTTAGATTCATTTGTCCACCTTTTAAGAACAACATTTTTTCGTCTTATCAAATCTACCTGCTAATTTTGCAACGATAAAAACAAACTGAAATAATACTTTAGAACACACAATATGGAAAGAGTATCATCTTATGTAATTCCCATAAAGTTGGAAGAACAAGAAGGAAAATATTTATTGATTCAAGGTTATACAGGTGCTATTGATATAGTGCAAGAAGAAGTAGCATTAAAATTAAAAGACAATGATTTAACAGACTTATCAGAAAACACACTACGAATTTTACAAAAAAGAGGATACATCACAAACAAAACAAAAGACAAAGAAGTTGAACATGTAGAAAGAATAGCCCATGCTTTACATAAGAGAGATGAAATTCTATATAAAAGTTTCACATGGGTCGTTACATATAATTGTAATTTCAGATGTCCGTATTGTTCAATACTTCGGTAAATTTTTACCGAAAAATTAAATGTTAAACAATAGAAACGGTAAAAGCTGGTTCGAAAACACTAAAAAGGTACTTGAAATGTTGTCAAAAACGAATGGTTAAGCATGAAGAAATGTGCTGAAAAAAATACTAACCTACTGATAATAAAGATGAAAAGTATTGCACAATTCTTTAATTTTTTAGCAAATTAGAAGTCTCTCAACTCTTCTGATTATGACTAAAGAAACACTCCTCATGCAATACCAATCCGAGTACCTGTCGGTTCTCAAAACAGTCATGAATGCAATAAAATTATTCATGGCCATACCGGAGCGTAAGAACTTACTCCAATTGGGCAGGTATGGATGTTTTTCAGAACTGACATACCGTAACCTTTTTTGAGCATGAAATATTCGACAGCTTTTCGTTCAACGGATCTATCATCAGCAAGCTGGATCTTCACTTCAATGCATCGCTTGCAACTGTCATCTTGGCCAAAGCAGCATGCAAGAGGCTCGGAATAACCTATTTTTCCCGCCCCCAATAAAGAGGGCGGGAACTATTAGTAACAATAATGGGGTATGAATAATCAAATCTAACCTGATTAGAATGACCATCCGAAACCGAGGTACGGGTAGAAGGCTGATTTTTCTATGCCGTATTTGTCACCGAAATTGAATGACGGAGACATTCCTATACGAAACATGAGTCCATTGGGTCGCTGATAGCGGTAGCCGATGTTGCCGAAGAGGAAATAACCGAATTGATAGCCTGAAGATGTGTATTGATAAGATTTCGTAACCTTTTCATAGGTATTATACTGATCGGAATACCATTCGGCATCGGTATAATATACGGTTTTTTCCTTTACATGATATCCTCCCAGACTTGCGCCGAAGCCCAGTTCAAGTTTGCTGCTCTTCTTTCCTAATAAATAGTTCAGTTCCAGCGGCATGCCTATGCCCTTGATACGCTCGTCAAACCAGCCTGAATTTTTGCTATAGCAATATCCTATTCCTACACGATATCCTAGTCCATCTATTCCTCTAAAACGGCTGTCGTAGTTGATGCCTACTGTGTTTTGAGCACCCAGGAGCTCGATAGAGAGATGGCGTGTCGTCTGAGCAAATAGGCAGGTGGTATAGAATAGTAATGTTGTGATTAATATCTTTCTCATTTGTATGGTATATAAAAACTTGAGTACGATATCAAAGAAACCATGCAGTCAATCGTTTAGTTTATATTTACATTCATGTCTGCATCCACGCTGTATGGAATGTCTTGACATGATAACTTTAAAATAGACAGAATCTGCTGAAATAATCTGTGGGAGTTTCCTTCCCGGAAAATCTCCCACAGAGCTAGTAAAGTTCTTCTCTCTCAAATTTATGTTATTTTCAATGCTGTATATCTGCTGCGCAGAGTTATAGTATCTGCCTTTGCAGATGTCTGTTTCGCCGGTAAAAGCAGAAACTTTTCAAGGCATTCAGAAGCCTTTGCTGGCTGTTTATTGCTCATGAATTACGGTAATGCCGTATCAGAATATCTATAAACAGGGCTTCCAGCTAATCAAATCCTGAAAAACCCCGGTATCTATTCATCCTTTACCGGTCTGATTCCCAATGCTCTTGAGCGGTCCTTGCTTAGTTTGGGTCCGACTTCAGTCTTTTTTAAATACAGATAGTATGCACTTCCTGTACTTTTAGGTGCAGATGTCCAGAAGTTTCCGCTATCCCAATCCTGACTCAGACCACCGCTTTGCGGGTCTCGCCAACCCAGTGCGGGGAAGAAAATCGACTTACCGTTTGGAGTAAAATTCCATCCATAATCAGCAGCATTCCAATTGCCCTTCACCTCACTTGACGGTGATGGCCGATCACTGTATACCTTGGTTGTAAATCCTGTAAACGCATCTGCATCGGGCACTTTAAATCCAACCGGACAAGGGTCATAAACACTTTTAACCGATGTACCTGTTGTACCATTATGAGAGCTATCCCACAGGTTATAGTATGTATTGTCTGCAGAATTTGAGCTGTGCATTACTTCCGGATTTTTTATGTAATTCTTAATGCAAAGATTGCCTGTCTCTAAATTTCTATGGTCGGGGTTTGCAGTGGTATGAAGGCCATCCGGGCCAAACCATCTTTTGTTTTCATTTCTTGCAATTTGGTTTTGCAAGTTCTGGTATCCATTGGATGGAAGGAACGGATCTTTGCGCCCCCATTGGTAATAGGGATGGTTATCTCCAAACGTAATCTCGTTTTCTTTCTGAACAATGGTTATTTCTTTGGTATTTTCACCTGCCGTAAATTTCACCTTACAGCTACGTGCTTGGTACGTAGTAGTACGTTCATCACACCAGCCTAAAACCACAGGCATGAAACTATATGGTTTGTTTGCGGCATTGGACACTTGAATGACTTTATTCAAATCCTCTCCTGTCACCCAAATATGCCAAGACCAGATTATCTGATCGGTTGCATCTTTAATGGCTATGAGGGCATTTCCTTGTCGGATGGTACTTTGATCCACCTTAAACGTTATTGTACCGTTTCCAGCAGGATTGTATTTTACGTCTGTAACCAGATTCAGGGCATCTTGTCCTAACAATTCAGCTTTTACCGGCTTAACTCCAGCGTTATTATTGATATACACAGCAGTAATCATGCTTACGTGGTTACGAAATACTCTCAACATATTCCGCCCAGATGCCTTTGTATTTGAAAACGCTTCTGTATTATCTCTACTATCTTTTCTGGCGTTTCCATATATCAACGGAATCGAATAGTATCCAGGTGCACTGACCACATAGCAATTGGCTGAATTCTCATCTTCTGTAGCACCTGTTGCATTTGCCAAATTATATGGTTGTGCTTCTGTGCCTTTAGGTGATGCATCGCGCAGTTTCTGCGTATGTGCATTTAAATCACTACCAACCTGAGCGTCAACGGATACACTATATGCTGTAGGATTTTCATTTTTACTTCCTTCACCAGCTGCCGTAAAGTCAACCAACCAAGATGGCTTGTTATCGCTCCATGTAACTCCATTGTCTTCAGAGTATTGAGCGATCCATGAAACTGGTTCTATTACACCGGCACCATTCTTACGATAGCTGGTTACCGTGTATTGTTTTGTTCCTCCATCGAATTCAAACTCCCCGGGATCCGTAACGCAGAATTCATAGGTCCAGCTGATGGAACTTGTGGAAATTCTATAGGTAACCGTCTTTCCCATGGGCCAGGATGAGCCCTTAAGGTCGGCTGTCAGGGTATGCTCTGATTGATTTTCATCTACGAATACTACCTCAAGCTGTGCTCCATCAGGCAGGGTCTGCGGAACCATCATAAAAGTCTGAGCCTCAGTGGTGATTGCTTCATTATCTGTTCCTTCAACCTGCTTGGTTAGAGTTTGAGAAAAACTGGTAGGTGTATTGACATCCTTCCAGCTATTGTCTTCCATGTGGTATTTACCTACAGAATAGACATCTTTCAACGTTACAGTTTTGATCGTACCCTTCTGCATACCATCCGCACATACAAAGCGGACAGCAGTCAGGGCATGTTGGAAAACGAGGGCTACTTCCTGATTATAAGCTCCTGACAATTCTTCCGTGCGGGCCACCAAAAGATCCTGCTGTTTACTTACATCACTTGGAATAGTGACGGAAACAACAGGAGCACCGGGTTGTTCTTTTCCGGATAATGTATAACTGGCATTATCCATGGGAGCATAGGCAAAAAACTTCATATTGTAGGTATTGCCCGGCCAATAGTAATCAGAAGCAAGCACATAACTGTTAGCTGATTTACTGGCTGTAGCATTGTAAAAATAGTTAGGCAACTGGCTATTATCCCAACTACCTGTATATGCGTAGGCTGACACACCGAATTTATCGTACATATTCTCATTCTTAACCGGAGTGGCACGCGTTTCTACCTTCTGCGCAGCCCGGCTACCGGAAGGAAGTGCAATGCTGTCTGTGTAGAGCGTATGCAGATAAAGAGGAGTGTCTCCTTCTTCTAAAACAGAAACGGTATTTTGTAATCCGTTGCTACCGGTAGCTGAACGGGTGGTCGAAGTCCATGAAGAGCTTATCTCAGAAGAAAAAGAAAGCTTTGAAGAAAATTGTTGGGGGTGCTCCAGCTCATCCTCACATGAAGTAAGACCGCAACTGCCCAAAATGAGCGTAAATAGCAAAGTTCGGGGGAAGATTCTTCTGCTTGGTAGCAATGTAAAACCGTAATGTTTCATATTTTATTTGTAAACAGTTATTTAATTAAAATGTGCTGTCAGATTGTTTCGATGGCTGTCAGGGGAAAGGATTTTCCGGACTGTGCCCGTTTAAAATAGGTCCGGACTTCCTCATAGAGTGTCCAGAAGGGAACAGACAGGGTGAATAACTACGTATTCAACCCTATCCCCGGCGCAGGGCATGCCGGTCCAATCCCGTCTGGACTGATAGTCAATTTGGTTTTCTATAGGTTGAACGAATTACTGCATCTCTACATCTTCTGATTTATCTACCCAGTTGTCAACAGTAACCGTGAATTTGATGGGTTTGCCCAGGATTTCTTCTCCACCAGTCCCTGGATTCGGATCAATTTCAGGATCTGTCGGATCTACCGGTCCCGGATTCGGGTCAATTTCACCGGCGCCACCACCGTCACCACAGAAGTTCAAGGTATAAGTATATTTCATACCCGGTTTCCAGTCAATGTCGATACCAACTGCTGCAAAGGCGTATTTGCCTTTTTTGTCATCATGCTCTGTAGGCCGCGGATAAAGCAGTGTTTCCTTGTTACCATCCAGACTGTAGATTCGGCAAAGCACAGACAGATACGCACCTGTTTTATTTTCTGTTCCATCCCACTTTGTCAATTTTTGGGGGATAAGCATAAAATTGCCGTTGTCGAACATGATGGACTGTGCTTGGTTAGTCAGATCCATCTTTTGCTTTCCTTTTATCATATAAGCCTTGCTGTGATCATTTATTTCCTGCAAGTTAGACCACTTATCCTGAGTTAATGTATAGTTTGCATTTGTTACCTCTTCAGGGAATGTAAAGTCAGCTTTTGCTGCTGCATTCTCCATCTTGACACCCAGAACCTCAATTTTGATTTTATCATTGCTACACTTTGCCTTTACCTCAATCTGCGAAAGGGCATGCTTAAAGTTCATGGTTACGCCATTTCCCTCATTGTTTTTCTTATTTCCTGTATTGTAAGATACAACAAGGTCTTTCTGTTCAGAAACTGTCTGAGACGGAGAGAAACCTGTGATTTTTTTCTCACTGTCATCAATGCTCACTGTTCCACCCGGTTTTTGAGGTGCATAAGCGAAGAAAGAAAGATCATAGCTAGGCCAATAGTAAGTATGTGCCGGTTTCCAGGTACTACCTTTATCATCAGAAGTAACAGGCATGTTGGTGAAGTAGTTCTGACCATTACCGATTGCAGTCACATTAAAAGCATTCAGGTTCTCAAGGTTTGTTGCATTGGCACGTGTCAGCGCACGGTCCAGAGAGGTGCGAAAAGCAATGCCTTCCCCATGATTCACATCTACAATGTCATCGTTAGAACATGACACCATTACAGAAGCAGCCAGTGCTGCAAACAATAATTTTTTCTTCATGATTAAATTAGTTTCTGTCTCTTATACACATCTCCGAGCCCACGAGACGGACTCCTAT